>Ga0214544_1003839_pt1 | contig 30674 bp, 17 predicted proteins | sample CNSS3metaG_FD_160074 | JGI IMG/M metagenome (GOLD analysis project Ga0214544, IMG submission 160074) | Root nodule microbial communities from cowpea collected in UCLA plant growth center, Los Angeles, California, USA - CNSS3 | ecosystem: Host-associated > Plants > Roots > Nodule | place: USA...
ATATATATATATATATATATATATATATATATATATATATATATATATATATATATATATATATATATATATATATATATATATATATATATATATGGTTACTTAATTAATTGTAAATATTTTAATAATTTAAACGAGGATGGAGATATGGCGGGGACGAGTATTATGGCGGGGATATGTATATCCCCATCCTCATTCCCATACTCAATTGAAAAAATCGGGGATTCTCCATACCCATATCCAAACCCAGGCAATGCGAGGATTTCCCGTCAAAACGGGGACGGGTTCGAATAATACCCACGGGGACGAGTTTATTTGCCATCTCTAATAACATTATTAAATTTGAATTGGTATTACGTATGGAGTATGCATGGTAATTGAAAAGTCTTTTCTAAAAAAATTATATAATGTCCCATGATAGAAATAGAAATGTTGGATTTTATTGATTACATATTTTTAAATGTTGATACATATTTTTAAATGTTGAATAGAAAAGGTCATCACTTGTGCATTTACATGCATAAATTAAATGGAAAAAAAAGTAACTTTTAAATAAAAGTAAATAAAAGGACCATACATTGTTAAGTGCAGGAAATATAGGTTTTGGAAAGTAAAAAATTTGAACTTGATTAGTATTAAAATATAATAGGTAAATTAAGATTGCATTAAATGAAATGTTAAAAAAAAATACATATTTTTTTCTAAGAATTTGAAGAGTTTTGATATGGATTTGTGGTTCTAATTTTATTATACTATACATATATAAAGGTTCAAAGATTTTGGAAATGATATTTTATACTTAGTTTTATTTGATATTATTTGATAATATATGACTTGCGACGTTGATTAGTTTTGGATGGTACCTACAACAAGTTGAAGTTATTAAGTTTATTAGAATTTTATATATATATATATATGATCATTTTGATATATAGTAATATTGGATAGACTAAATGTACTGTATTTTGCTAATAATGTTTTTATATCACAAATGTACTGTATTTTGATTAGTTTTGGATGGTACCTACAACAAGTTGAAGTTATTAAGTTTATTAGAATTATATATATATATATATATATATATATGATCATTTTGATATGTAGTAATATTGGATAGACTAAATGTACTGTATTCAATATTAATATTATTTTTATATCACAAATAATGTTTTGAAGGATCTAGAAGAGCTACTACACTTCTACGAAGAAGTCTAATAGAAATTTATTAAGTTCTAAAGATATTTGTCTAAATAGATATCATATTGAGACAAACAATGAAAGAGATATGAAATATCTTTATATCAATGGACTTGGGTTGAATAAAAATAAATAAAATATGTATCAGAGAAATTGTCAATATTCTCTTATGGATTGTACTAAACATACATTAGTACAATTCAAATGCGTGCCATTATAAACCTAAAGTTTACAAATCAAAAACGGATTTCTTGTTTGGCATGAGCAGTTGGGTCATCCTGGATCTATCATGATGCGAAAAAATAGTTGAAGACTCTTATGGACACCCACTTAAGAATAAAAAACTTCTTCAATCCAATGATTTCTCATGTAATACATGTTTACAAAGAAAGTTGATAATAATCATCACTAGAAAACTTTAGAGATGAATCAATCTCATCTTTTGAAATGAATACAGAGTGATCTATCATGATGCGAAAAAAATAGTTGAAGACTCTTATGGACACCCACTTAAGAATAAAAAACTTCTTCAATCCAATGATTTCTCATGTAATACATGTTTACAAAGAAAGTTGATAATAATCATCACTAGAAAACTTTAGAGATGAATCAATCTCATCTTTTGAAATGAATACAGAGTGATTTTGTGATCTAATGCACTCATCATGTGGATCATTTAGATATTTCATAAATTGATGCATCAGCTAAATGGTCACATGTTTGTTATCAACTTGCAATTAGACATTTGAAAAGTATTAGCACAATTAGTTAAATTAAGATATCACTTCCCAGATTATCCGTTTATGAAAATTTGTCTTGATAATGCTGGTGAATTTATATCTTGTGTATTTCATGAGTATTGTATATCAATTGGAATTGAAGTTGAACATCCAATAGAACATATGTTCATGCTAAAATTGACATGTAGAATAATGAATAAAACGTCCAAAGTTGGTTCATTACTTATGAAAGCTAATCTTCCAATGACTACGGTTAAGACTCCAGCAAGTGTACCAGGTCGCACAAGTAGTAACCGGTAAGATCGGGATATCGTTTCCCAAGAGTGTGTACTAAAATAATTATGCAACTAATGACTAATTTAAACTAAAGAATGAATCCATAATTTTTAGTTTCATGTAAGAAAGTAAATTTTGCATAAATGAATAAAAGGTAAACTTTGGCGATTAAAACACTTAGACGGTGGAAAAGACAAGAATTGATATGGAATGGTATTGTTGGGGTTAGATTTTACCGACCTCACTCCCATGCATGTAAAAGAAAGCACACCCTTTCCATTAATATACTAATGTCAACCCACAAGTCTACTCAAACTCTAATCCCTTAATAGAATGAGCCTAGGTTTCCTTATTAAGAGTCAATCCCTTGAACTCTTAACAAACAAACCCGCTTTACGAACTAGGGTTTAAGACAACCAATGAGTCAAGCTCCATTCCTAGACACAAGCTCCATTAGGTATCTTGTTTCATTTCTAGGTTTCAAAAGATATTTTCCAATACCCAATGAACCAAGTATCATGCAATGGGTGATAAAACCAAGCAAGCATTAAGCAAGGAAACAAAAATACTAGCATTTAATGGAATAGGCATATAATATATTTAAAGCATTTGCAAAATACAAGAGAGTTTAATGGTTACATCTACCCCCAACTGTAACATCCTAGCCGGAAATTACTTATAAAATAAATAAAAATAAAATTTAACTGAACAACCTCATTTATTAGGAACAAATTCCCAAATGCGGGAAGAAATTTAAATTTAAAGTCCAATGCGCCAAATCAATTAATCATAAAGCGCGACAAAAACCAAAATGTAATATAGGTGTCTATAAAAATTATTACATCAAACCCATATTATGACAAAATAAAAATCAGTAAAACTCCCAAAGAGGTCCCCTTTCCGCCTCTATGTCTCAGTCTACCCACCTGCATCAACATCTGCTCCCATGTAACAAGTTACATGATCATCGTCACACACATACAGATAGGGTGAGCTCATTTTAAAATAAACCAAACTAATAACAATAAACAATTAAATACAACATCTAAACACTTAAAACCCGGGTTAGTGTACTTCTCTCTTTATTCCGGACTTCTCCATTTCCACCACTTGCATTAGACATCTATCCTTTCTATACCCTTTAAGAGAGATCAATGATCGATCTTTGCTGCACGAGTGTCTACTCCCCCCTCCGACTACAAGCCACCACCTGATAGTCCACACGTGGGAATAACTTTGCCACAACATCTCACAGTGACACCAAGTGGAGTTCTCCAAAACAAACATAAGTTTGTAGTTGTTCCCAGACTACCAAATCTCTATTAGAATCCACTGAAGAGGGCAATCATCCGGAACCTCGCCGTACGAGCCACAACCCGCACACTCCATCGGACTTCCTAAACCACCCGGCTACAACCTAGAGTGGTCATGTGTTACCCCAATACAAGATGCACTTGTAACTGGCCCCCAGCCAAAGCATCGCATCATGATCATACCTTAAAGCGGTGTAGAAAACTTTTCTCGCGCACCATCACTGGACCAAAACCGCCTGACGCGCATCTCATGCCGCTAGGCAGAATTTAGCTCTAGACCGCCTGGTGGGCATCTCACACCGCTAGGCGCCAAGCGCTAGCACAATATCACACTGTTTCGTCACCGCCTGACGCTTCCAACTCGCGCCGCCAGGCGCCCATCGCCTTCCAGGCCTCCTGCTTCCTTTCCCCGCCTGGCGGAACCCACCCTACCGCCAGGCGCCCTGAGCGCACAGTGACCACTGTCACTGTTTGGAACTCTACCGCCTGGCGGTTCGTTCTACACCACTAGGCGCCATACCAGTAGCGTAAGGCTACTGGTTTTTTAGCACTTTCAACAGGTCTTGATGGACCTCAAATCACACGTTCTCCAAGTTCTCATCACATTTCCAATTATCCAATTATAGTACTCATACACAATAACAATACAACCATTTTAATCAATTCAATAAAACAATCATTCTCATTTATACACACCATGTTATCTTTCTTGTACTAAATTGTAGCTTATCTCATCTCACTCAATATAGTCCAAATCTCACACTCATACAAATCATCCATTATATACCTCAAAGCATCGAGACTTGTCAATAAGAGATATTTATAATTTTTGAACTACATATAAAGGGATGTGTATAATCCAAGCATTTCTAGACCCTACATACCAACATTCATGCATGCATATAATGCTAGTAATACTTCTGCACATCAGTACCTACCATTTTACTCAGTTAATAGTAGTTACTTTATTTAACTCTCATGTATCCTCTACTTCATATTCCACATTACCATTTTACCCACTATCTCTAATGTACATAACAACCACGGTTTCACACAGGCCACAACACATTGCATTTACCCAGTCAACCACTCCCACAATGCAAACACACACAAAACAACTTTTCTGCTTGACTGATGGGTCGCCTGGCGACAACCTCAACGCCTGGCGACAAACTATAGTATTTGATGCTCTACTCTTTCTCTTTATTCTTTTCTTTCTCTTTATTCTTCTCTCTATTATTAACTTTATTTTATAACAATTTGGACTTTGTTTACAATTTATGAATGTTATGTATTGTATTTTATTTGAATTTACGATTAAAATATGTTGTTAAATGTTTATTTTTATTTTTTTGGAAATACCTGCGGGTACCCGTGGATATCCATGGATATTAAAAAATTATGCGGATACCCGACGAATATGGATACAAATACAGGACAAATATTTATCCAGCAGATAGGGTACAGGACAACTACTATTCGTACCCTACCCACCCCGTTAACATATCTAATCGTAACCTATATTTCACTATTGAGAGTGGAATGAGGTATTTCGTTTTCTAGTAGGTTATCAAAATGGGCCCGAGAGTTTAATTAGTCGTGAAGAGTAGTTGAATTTTGTTTTATATAAGAGGGACAAGGTGGAAATACTCTTCATCATCATCATCTCTATCTTTGTCTCTTCATTTTTTACCTTCTAGTTCTTCTTTGATCATCATGACACTTGCTGGTAAAATCACCACTGAAATTGGGGTTCATGCAACTGCTGCAAAGTGGTTCAACCTCTTTGCAAAGCAACTCCATCATGTTCAGAACCTTGCTGAAAGAGTCCATGGAACCAAGCTCCATCGTGGTCAAGACTGGCACCACCCTGAGTCCATCAAACAATGGACTTATGTCATAGGTAATTCAACTTCTAATAACTCTGTAATATGAAACCCTAATAACTCTGTAACGTAGTTTTTTCTTTTAACCTAAGTTTGAATAATATGCTTGGCCTCTCTACAGTTCTCCCAGTTCTAGGTTTAGGTATATTGATTTTGATGTAAGATACTTTAGAGATTACTTCTTAAATTTTTTCGAAAGTGGAAAATGAATTGCATCCATCTGTTGGCAACATGAAAAGTAGTGATATTTTTAAAAGAAATAGCTGATTTCATGAGAAATTATTCAAATAATTTCAATCAAATGTTAATTTACTGATTGAATAATATTTGGCATAAATAAATTAAGGGCAACAAAATCCAATCCACAAGAGACAAAATATCATTCATGGAGAGAAAAAAAACAGGGAAACATTTGATTATTCAACTGTCGGTTTGGTTAGGTTCTTAGTGACACGAAACAGTGTATCATGATCAAAATTGAAAAAAAGACACAATTACAAAAGCAAGAAGAAAAACTACTTTTAAAAATTGAATTAATAATATCCGAGTTTAAATAATTACTCACAAAAAAAAGATTAAATGAATCTAAATTATAACTTGCTAAAATATTGATAATTTATTTTAAAAGACGATTTAATGATTTGTTTAAAAACTTCTAATATAATAAAAAAATAATTTAAAATCTAATCATTCTTCTTTTTTAAAATGGTCTCTAAATCAATCTTTTTGAATTAGCTTTTTTAATGATTTTTTTGGTGTAAATCGATTTCTTTATCCGTTTGAAAAATTGTGGTAATTGTTTCGATTTTGGGAAAGAACAGATGGTAAGGTGACAACATGTCAGGAGAGTATTGAATCTGTTGATGAAGCAAACAAAACAATCACCTTCAAGGTCTTCAATGGAGACATCGATCACCAGTTCAAGGTTTTCAAGTTCATATTTCAAGCAATTGATAAGAACAGTGGTGGTGCTATTATCAAATGGACCATTGAATATGAGAGGGTTAGTGAGGACGTTGATCCTCCTTATGGCTACATCGAATACCTGCACAAATCAACTAGAGACATCGATGCCCATCTTCTCAAGGCATAGTTCCAAAAAGTTATGCAGAAAATTAAAATAATAAAAAGAAACAATGGCCTTAGCCTTAGGTTAAGTGCTTATCTGTAAAATAATATATATCTGTGTGGAGTTTGACGAAGGATGATGGTTATGTTACGTAGATCCTTCCTTTGTGTGGAATAAACTTGGATATGCATGTGGGTCATGTATTGGATTGAAGTTTGTTGAATTATTGTATGTTCAAGTGTTCAATGTGATGTATGGATATTTATGACTTGTGTAAAACTATATATTATCAGTTGTTGTTTTTTTATGTTTATTGAATTATTATATTATATTTTTCATTGCTGAGAGAGAGAAAATGTTTATTGAATTATTATATTATATCAAAACATAGAGTAAATCCTCCATAGTCTATCTTGTCCACCTCTAGGCATTCGCATGTTCACCTGGATTCATCTTTGCTCTCACGTGACAAATTACACGATCATCATCAAACATAAACAAAAAGAGTGAGCTGAGAAAGAAAAATAACACAATAATTATACAATAAAGATTAACTCTCACCCAATCTATGTTAACCAAATTTTTAGTTCATTGACTCTTTTATAACATTCCACCTCAATCTCATAACCTATATGAGAAAGATCCATTCACAACTTTGGTCTTTAGGGATTATCATGCTCCCACGAATCTACCCGCTCGTGGTCCTACTCAACCTACCTCCCCGCCTGTAGACCAACTCTACGAACCTGTTTGCTCGTATCCAACATGCGTGAAAACCTACTATAAACCTCCCCGCTCATAGTAGCCTCAGGTGTGAGCACGGACCATACAAACCTCTCCGTTCGTATCCCCACACAAGAGTACAAAAGATACGGACCTCCCCGCCTGTATCAACCACACATTTCCAATCTCCGTTATGAACCTCCCCGGTCGTAACTAATCCAACATATCCTTGACCAAATCATCAAGCTCATCTATGCAAGTCCATCTGCAACGGACCCCTGCCCCTACATTATCGCCTGGTGCTGCCTAAGCGCCGCTAGGCAAAAACGTGCTCCAGATCGCCTGGCGGTAATCCCCTACTGCCAAGTGCCACGCACCTAGTGACCCCTCTGTTTGTGGCTTATCGCCTAGCAAAACATCCCTGTCGCCAAGCGCCACACCAGTAAATCAGGTTTCTACTAGTTTAGGCACAACAACATTTTTTCTCGCACACTCAAGCATATCCATCATACATCCAGAATATCAAATTCACATTACTACAGTTCACATGCCACAAAATTCATCATCACAATCCTTTAGTACCAATGAAATAATAAGCCCCCAAACCTTCCAACTTAAGATAATGCAATACTTGAAAGTAGTTTAGCATATATAGAAAACATGTGATCTCAAGTCCAGCAGTACCATCATGCATACAATCTCACCATTACAAAATCAATACTGCTTATGCATCCATATACATCATACCTCATTTCACAATTCATATAGCACTATAGACAACCAACACATACATAAATATCTCAAAAATTATTTTATTCATTTAATAGCTCACACATGTAAGGGAAAGACCTTCAATTTGCCACTTCTAGACTCTTATGATATAAAATCAGTTTATTAGTATCAACGATGCTCCTTCTACTTTTTTTTTCCAATCCATGACTCAAACCAATACAATGCCACTAATTGAACACCTATACATCATACAATCACACTCATTTTCGTACCAAAAACCATCCCTAGTAACCATCACCATCTTATTTTTCCACTGAGCATGCCAACAACTGTTGGCCACTCAGTATTGCCTGGCATCATGTCTATACCGCCAAGCAGTGCATTAGGAATTTGGGAAAATTCCAAAATTTCTAGTACTTGTTGGAAAACCTTAAAAATCCCAAGAATGAAATCAACATTCCAGTTATAATTAAACCACATGCATTCACACATCCAGCATGCATTTAAATTCAATTTGTCCAACCAATTCTTCTAATCAACCAATTTCCAATTTTTGTACATTACAGTTCGTTATCACACTCAATCCCATTTTGATCCCTTATGCATACAACCCCAAATTCATCAAATTACCATCCAAAGCATATATTAATATTCAATTATGCCAAGAAATCATTTTAGCAAGTTCACATAACCACAGAACACCCAACACATCACGAAAACACCAAAAACATATAAAACATGCGATTCCAGTGTTCTCTAAAGAACCACCAGGTGGTTCATCATAGAACCAATAAAACCATGAAGAAAATGGTTGTGTCGCCTGGTAGGCCTTCGTAGCCGCTAGGCGATTTCTGGGAAGAAACCCAGAACTCACGAAAAATAGCGTAAATTAAATGAGAATCAAACATTAAGACCATGAAAATCATGCAAAACAATTTAATCAACATTAAAACAAGTATGGATAGCTCCCCTTACCTGGTTTCCTTGTTCCAACACAATTCCTAATGACTTCTTCCTTGTTCTCAAAGGTTCCACTCTAACTCCCTTTCAACACTCAAATTCTTTCTCTATATCATGGTTTCTCAGTTCTCTCTCACTCTCCTTGCTGCCACACTCTAGGACTCTATGTTTTCTCACTCACTCTCAAAATTTCCAGCCCAAAAATAAATAAAAATAAATAAGATGAAATTAATTAAAATTAATGGTTAGTGGCCATTAGTGTGCTTTTACTACATCTCAGTTGCTTCCAAACTACCCTTCTGGTTCCTCAAGGGATCTCTAGAGTTTCTAGGTTTTTCTTCCTTGAGCAAAAAAATTAAAACATGAAAAAGAACAACCCTTGTTACCCAAGGTTCAAACTCACATTCTTCCACCTACCAAGCATATGCATAACCATCAAGCTATCATGTAATTTATGTTAATTCATGCATACATACCATGTTAATTTATACTTCTGCATTCAAAATATATTTGTAAAATAAACCCAATTAAAATATCAGACTAAGATACACACAAGACTCAAACCCAAGTACTCTCCACATCACTTCACACATTCAACCACTTGAGTTACCATTGTTCCGTGTCTAGGACTTGTCAAGAAATTCTTAGGGTATTCCTAACCCACCATTATTTGTACTTTATTAATTATTATTTATATAAATTTTTGGTCTTACGGTTTACATCTTATTCCTTCTTATTTTCAGTAACCTATAACCTTTATTGCACTATTGAGAGTGGAATGAGGTATTTCCAATTCTAATAGGGTATCAAAATGGGTCCCATAATTTAATTAGATGTTTTATATAAGAGGGACATGGTGGAAATACTCTTCATCATCATCATCTCTGTCTTTGTCTCTTCATTATTTACCTTCTAGTTCTTCTTTGATCATCATGACACTTGCTGGTAAAATCACCACTGAAATCGGGGTTCATGCAACTGCAGAAAAGTGGTTCAACCTATTTGCAAAGCAACTCCATCATGTTCAAAACCTTGCTGAAAGAGTCCATGGAACCAAGCTGCATCATGGTGAAGACTGGCACCACCCTGAGTCCATCAAACACTGGACTTATGTCATTGGTAATTCAACTTCTGATAACTCTGTAACACGAAACCCTAACGTAGTTTTTTCTTTTAACCTAATTTTGAATAATATGCTTGACCTTTTTCTTTATCTTTTGTATAATTGTGATATTGGTTTTTGATTTTGAGAAAAACAGATGGTAAGGTGACAACATGTCTGGAGAGTATTGAATCTGTTGATGAAGCAAACAAAACAATCACGTTCAAGGTCTTCGATGGAGACATCGATCAGCACTTCAAGGTTTTCAAGATCATATTTCAAGCAATCGATAAGAACAATGGTGGTGCTATTCTCAAATGGACCATTGAATATGAGAGGGTTAGTGAGGAAGTTGATCCTCCTTATGGCTACGTCGAGTACCTGCACAAATTCACTAGAGACATTGATGCTCATCTTCTCAAGGCATAGCTCCAAAAGTTATTCACAAAGTTAATAATAAGAAACAATGGCTTTAGCCTTAGGTTAAGTGCTTATCTGTAAAATAATATATATCTGTGTGGAGTTTGACGAAGGATGGTTATGTTATGTTGATCCTTCCTTTGTGTGGAATAAACTTGGGTATGCATGTGGTTCATGTATTGAAGTTTGTTGAATTATTGTATGTTCAAGTGTTCAATATGATGTATGAAAATTTATGACGTGTAAAACTATGTATTATCATTCCGTGCTTTCTTTTTTTATGTTTATTGAATTATTATATCATATTTTTCTTTGCTGAGAAAGAAAACATTGATTGAATTAAGTGATTGTTTCAAAATATTCAACAACAAACGCATTAAAGAAAATTTCAATAAAATGTACCCGTGTTTTAAATGAATCATGAATGTAATATAATATAAATAATATAAAGAGCTAAATACATTTTTAATTCCTAAAATTGGACGTGAAATTTTAATTTGTTCCTTTTGGGAGAATAACCCCCGGAGACTTTCCGTGCCCAACATTTCTTTGGATACTTGATTTTAGCACTAGTACAGGTATGACAAGCATGTTGGACCACAATTCAAATTAGTTTTCCAACTTAGTTTGAACTAGATAAAAATATCACAATTAATCTAAACAACTTGTAATCAATAATCTTAAACAGTAACAAATAAATCAGAAAGGAAATTCATCATAAAAGAAAGAGAAATCAATTACAAACAACCTTGTCTCTTTAAGATTTTAGCCATTCATGATGAGCATTGATCTTCTCCAATTAATACAATACATTCCTCTTTTCCCTTATACAAATATTATATTGAAATTTTAGGAAGAAAGAGTAGAAGAGAGGTCTCTTCTCTACAGATCTGCTTCCTCCAATAGGGGGAGGGTCACTGTTTTATATTCTGGTATAGACGGTGCTCAGTCAATTTTCCCAAGCTCAGGCACACAATCTTTATGTCCTGGATCTCCTTTTTATTTGTGCTTAGCTCAAAGTCTGGATCAGTATTGAGATACCTCTGTCGTTGAGTTCATTGATTTCTCCTCATCATTGGTCCACTTTCAAGTTCGTGACTTAGCAACATTCTTTTGGCTCAATAGAAGGATTTATGATTGTGTTCTATGTTTTCAATTGTTGTGGCTGAGTTGGATTGGCGTGACTCAGGTAATTGATACCTTTTTCTATTGTTTTCCTACAAAAGAGTGGCAATTCATTTAGATTCCTTATTTATCATTCCAAAAAATTAGGTGGTGTGAATGCTAAAGAAGGAATTAGAAGTATATTGTTTTGTGTTTTTGCTTTAAATTGAATCATGAAACTTAATCCAAAGGGAAGCCTTTATCATATATTGTTGCACACCATATGTTAGATAAAAATACAAAGAAGTTTTATTTTTGTTTTTGTGAAAGTTTTTGTCTAATTGAGTTACGAATTGCAATAATTATCAAATGTTGTACAAGTCTCTTGGGAAACAATATTTTTCCACCTTATTACATGTGCAATTTTTTACACTTGTCGATCCCGTAATATATCTCTCTTCCATTTGTTTCTAATATCTTGAGACACAATGATGTAATCCCTAAATGCTTGAGTCACCAATGTAAAGTTTGTTTCAATACAAAGATAACCGATCTTTGTTTCAATCCCTAAATACGTGGATATAGAATGTTTATCATAAAAAGGTAATATATAGTAAAGCAATGACACTTTTAGAATTATTAGTAAGGAATAGATTATAGTTCAATTAAAATCGTAATATATCTCACTATAAATTACGATAAATAACCGTAGTCTATAATAAGATAGACTACGATTTTACGTGAACTATAGTCTATATTATCTTCAATAAACTATTAATCTATATGAACCATAGTCTATATTATTTTGAATAGTTTAATTTATTTCATTTTTACTTTGTCTGCGAAAGTCATTGTTGTCTCTCGCTATTATTGAATGCAAACTTTTCCTTCTTCACCATGAAGGACGAGCTTTTTCTATCTTCTTCTTATTACTTTTGCTTGGTGTCACTCAATTGTCCCCCATTCAAGTTCATGTCACTTTCCTTCTCATTTTCTTCCTCTTCCATTTGTTTTTCTCTTCAAAATTCAAACATATGTAAGTAATATTCGTGGAGAACTCGCTATTGTTGAATAATTCGTTTTCTTTTTTCATATTTGTTATTGAGAATGCTAATATAGATTAAGAAATGTAATTTGGTATAAATTTTTATTAAATTATTTTTTACATGATCCTTACTGTCGTTAATTCCGTCGGTTAATAAATATATACATCAATCTTACGTTCAGTACCTTTGTGATTTTTTAGCTATAAAATTCTTGAAGTTATAAAATATAGCACATGCTATGAATGCATTTTTAGCTGAACAAATATGGCTGTCTGCACCGTCATTTGTTTTTACTTACCATTAAGCCATTATAGCTTTTATTATAGCAAAATTGTAAGGAAAAATCAATTGTGCAGATACTTGTTCAGCCAAATGCAGTGCTATATTTTATAACTGCTACAATTTATAACAAAAAAAAAAAACTAAGTGTCTAAGATTGAAAAAATTGATGGTGCATTCATTAATCGACAGAAACCAATGACAGTAAAAATCATCCTAAAAATAATTTAATATATATAATAATCACATTTCTTAATCTGTATTAGCATAAAGAAAAGGAAGAATGGCTTATTCAACCATGGTGCCATGACTTTCTATATTAGATCATTTATATATTATATTACAATCATGATTCTTTTGAAAAACAAACATTAAATCACTGAAATTTTCAGCAAGTGCGTTTGCTGTTGAAGATTTTGACAAAAATCAATTAATTCAATCAACATAGACAAGACAATATTCATATGCATCATTGAACACTTGAACACATACAATAATTCAACAAGCTTCAAGACATAACCACATGCATATCCAAGTTTATTCCACACAAAGGAATGATCTACATATAACATAACCATCTTTTGTCAAACTCCACACGGATATATATTATTTTACGGAGAATGATTTTTTGATAACTTTCTCTTATGACATGAGGTATCATCTCTTAAATGGTTATTTATTTTTCATTTATTCATTTTTCTATATTTCAAAACCACTTAAAAAATAACACCTCACATTGTAAGAGAAAGTTGTTAAAATTTAGTAGTCAAAATATCATTGTCCGTATTTTACAAATAAACACTTAACCTAAGGCTAAGGCCATTGTTTTTTATTATTTATTTATTTATTTATTTTGTGCATAACTTTTTGAAGCTATGCTTTGAGAAGATGAGCATCACCGTCTCTAGTGCATTTGTCCAGGTACTCGACATAGCCATAAGGAGGATCAATTTCCTCACTAACCCTCTCATATTCAATGGTCCATTTGAGAATAGCACCACCACTGTTCTTATCGATTGCTTGAAATATGAACCTGAAAAGCTTGAACTGGTGATCGATGTCTCCATTGAAGAGCTTGAAGGTGATTGTTTTGTTTGCTTCATCAACAGATTCAATACTCTCATGACATGTTGTAACCTTACCATCTGTTCTTTCCCAAAATCAAAACCAATATCACAATTATACAAAACTGAATAAATCGATTTACACTACACAAAAAAAAAATCTTAAAAGAAAAAACATTATTAAAAATACTCATATTACATAAGATTTTTCTTACAAATTTGTTAAAAAATTTTACAAGAAAAGACTTTTTTTTACCATTTTTTCTAAGAATTTTAATTGGCAGAAAATTCCTTCGTTGATAATCATTTCCTACAAAATTATAAAATTTGCAAGTATTTCCTACAAAATTTGTTATGAAAAATGTTTTATACAAAATATTTTGTAAGAAAATTGGTAGCAATTTTTTGAATATTTTTTTTTACAACAAAATTTATAAGTATTTTCTTTAATCTAATCATGATACCATGGTTGATTTTTTTTTTTTTGGGATAAACTAGGAAATATTCACCACCTTTTTAAATACGAGCCGTCCATATAAGATATTTATCACACTTTTGACATAAAATATTTTTACTTCTAAAAATTTCTAAGAAGTAATCACTGAATTATCTTACATCAAAATCAACACCTAATGAACTGAACCTAAACCTAAAAGTGGGAAAACTGCAGAGAGGCAAATATATTCAAATTTAGGTTAAAAAAAAAATCACTACTAAAAATCTAATTTCCTGTCAATTTTGTTTTCAAATTATTTTTGTAAAAAATACTTATAAATTTTGTTATGAAATAAAATTTGCAGGAAATTGTTGTCAATTCTTTTGTAAAATATTTTGTATAAAACACTTTTCACAACAAATTTTGTAGAAAATACATGCAAATTTTATAATTTTATAGGAAATAATTATCCATGAAGAAATTGCTTCTCAATTAAAATTTTTAGAAAAATAACAGAAAAAAATCTTTCTTTTAAATATTTTTAACAAATTTGCAAAAAATTTATCCTATAATATGAGAATTTTTAATAATGAAAACTTTTAGTAATAAACTACGTTAGGGTTGCATTATTAGAAGTTGAATTACCTATGACAAAAGTCCAGTGTTTGATGGACTCAGGGTGGTGCCAGTCTTCACCATGGTGCAGCTTGGTTCCATGGATTCTATCACTAAGGTTTTGAACATGATGAAGTTGTGTTGAGAAAAGGTTGAACCACGTTTCAGCAGTTGCATGAACCCCAATTTCAATGGTGATTTTTCCAGCAAGTGTCATGATGATCAAAGAAATACTAGAAGGAAAAAATGAAGAGAGAAAGATGGAGATGATGATGATGAAGAGTATTTCCACCATGTTATATAGAACATATTATTCACCAACTCTTCACAACTAATTAAACTATGTGGTCCATTTTGATGATACCTACTAGAAAAGGAAATACATAATCAAATTTTATACTTTTAAAACTCCAAATATAGTAATAGATTTCTTCTAGATGATTTTCTTCATTGATCTTTACCGTGACAATGTGCCCTTTAACACAAGGCATGTGGAGCTGGCTGAGTGATAAAAGTTAGACTTAATAACACTTGTCAAACAATTTTTTGAACTTCAGAGCCTTCGCCCCTTTAGGGGTTTCTTTCTCCTCAATAATATTTCAAGAGCCACTCTGCAAAATTTTCCATGGTACTAAAGTCAAGCTTGTTTAATAAAATTGAGGTTTTTATTTTCTTTATCCATTTCTGTAAACATTTATTAAGTGAAACTATTTTATGATAAAATAAGGACATGAAAAAAATAGTAAATATAACTTTTAAGTTACTTAATAACAATTAATATTTTAATAATTTAAAATGGAAAGAGGTATGAACAAGAAATATGTATAGGAATAGTATGATGATGTAGTAAATATACACCTATCTCTATCTTTATATCCAACTTAAAAAAAAATATTACTTGTATATATATTGTGTCAATATAAAGATTTTTTTATTAAAATTTAAACTAATGTATGTTATACTCGTGGATATTTCTTTTCCATGTAGGAGATTTAGTCTCCATGCAAATTTATCTTGCTAATTTAGTGAAGTGCAAAGATCATTTGCATATACTTTTTTTGTTATTTAGATCTTTGTAAAAAATTTTATGTGACTTAGAACACTATAAGAAAATTATTAAATAGTGACCAATTTTATGACCAAAAATATGTTTAGAGATCAATTTAGAAATCAATTTCATAATTTGAGACTAATTTAGAGACAAATTCTTTTGGTAGCCAAAATATAGGTAACTAATGTTGGTGACCAATTTAGAGATCAATTCATAATACAAAATTATTTTAGTTGCCAATTTAGAGACCAATTATAATTTTTAGTTTATAAATTGATATCTAAATTGGTTACTACAATGACTAATTATTTTTTGTCACTAAAATTGGTCATTAATTAAATATTTGCTTGTAGTAGAATCATTTAATGGAATGCAACTCCACACAGTAAAAGATTCTATAAATTTGCTATTTCTGATTTAGAAGACATGCAAAGTTTGGTTGTTAGTAATTGGAATTTATCACTTGGTATTGTTTGTATTTTTGCTTGGATAAAATATTTTGTTCCGACTTCCATAAAACTCATAAAAACTCAATGTTGGATTCACATTCATGCCTTATTTTGGATTATTAATAACCGAAAGCATTTTTCTCAATAGCAGATGAAATTGGCACACCTTTTTCTTTAGATGATTATGTCAAGAATAAGTCTCGAGATTTCTATACACGTGTCTTGGTTGATGTTTATTTGTTATCTAATTTGTCTAATCAAATTTTCTCTAGCACACCGTAATAGGGCATGGATTCCTGAATAGGATTTTGATCTTTTGAAGTTGAGAATTGCAATGACTTTGCATCCAATGTGACTCTGTTATTCTGCACAGTGTTTTTATCATCATCTTAATACTTTGTATAAAATAAAATTCTATTGATTTCATAGCTAGAACAACATAAAACTTCAAACTTTAATCCATTTACAAGTTAGGTTAATGATTTAGATGCAGATGGATCCCTTATGATTTCTTCTTTAAACCAAGTCATGAAACTTTCAAAAAGCATTTTCTTCGACAACTAAAGCAATTTTGTGAAGCTTTCTGGTCTTTCAATGCCTTATATTCATCAATCTTAATATTGTAGATAATAGTGTGAAGTTAATTGAACCAATCTTTTATTATAATTGAATAGTACATAAATTCTAATATCACTCCTTATGTTTTACAAAATTTCGGCAACATTTGACTTGGTATTCAAGTGACACAAAGTGAAAGTTGTGGCACAAATCCCCACAATTAAATATGCACTAAATGAACAACACAAAGTGTAATAAACCAAAATTGAGTAAAATATAAGAAATGTAGATTATAATTTATGTACTAATCAACTAATAAAACTTGATTACTCTTCTTAAATTGTCCAATCGAACAATTCAAAATTTAATACAATTATGGTTAGTACAACCTCCTCCAAATCTAAATAAATTTTAGATTGTTTAAAATTGGAAGAGTACAAGACAAGTCAATGTTTGCCAAATGGTCGAACACCTCCGAACTCAGTACCAACACATTTAACCGATATTTCAAATTACAACTAAAATAGACAAATAATAAATACTAACTAAAAGAAATAAAAATATCTAAGAATTCATGCTAAACATCAAAAGATTAAGAAAAAGAATTTACAAAACTAGTAATAATAAATTTATTCTATCTAATTCAACACTAGTACATTTTATATAAAAAATAATAATAATGAAACAAAATAAAAATTAAAATATGAAACTAACATGTTTAACACAACGGCATGCAATGCGGGCTTTGTGGTGTTTAACATTTTTTAACCGGGCATACAAGTTTATCACCGTGCTTTTTTAACATTTTTTAACAGCGGTTTTCATTTAATTACTGGAAGGCTTATTTCGCCCTAGGGTTATTCAACCACGGTGAGATACATAACTTTCTATCACCTGCTACAAAATTACAATTTTATTTTAATTTTTTTTTAGAAAATACTTAAAAATTTTGTAGAAAAAAAAATTGTAAAAAATTGCTACCAATTTTTTTTGTAAAATATATTGTATAAAACACTTTTCGCAACAAATTTTGTAGGAAATACTTGTAAATTTTATGATTTTGTAGAAAATTATTACTTGTCAGTTAAATTTTTTAGAAAAAATGGCAGAAAAAGTATTTTTTTGCAAACTTTTTTAACAAATTTACAAAAATAAAATCATGTAATACGAGAATTTATAGTGGTCTATATTCATATCATTTATATATTATATTACATTCATGATTCTTTTTAAAAACTGACATTAAATAACTGAAATTTTCACCAGTGCGTTTGCTGTCGAAGATTTTGACAAAATTCAATTAATTCAATAAACATAAAAAGAATGATAAGAAATATATATTTTATGCATCACATTGAACGCTGAACATACAATATTTCAACAAGCTTCAAGACATGACCCACATGCATATCCAAGTTTATTCCACACAGAGGAATGATCTATATAACCATATCCTCTGTCAAACTCCACACACATATATATTATTACAGTTAAACACTTAACCTAAGGCTAAAGCCATTGTTTCTTATTATTAACTTCGTGAATAACTTTTTGAGCTATGCCTTGAGAAGATGAGCATCAATGTCTCTGGTGAATGTGTGCAGGTACTCGACGTAGCCATAAGGAGGATCAACTTCCTCACTAACCCTCTCATATTCAATGGTCCATTTGATAATAGCACCACCACTGTTCTTATCGATTGCTTGAAATATGAACTTGAAAACCTTGAACTGCTGATCGATGCCTCCATCGAAAAGCTTGTAGGTGATTGTTTTGTTTGCTTCATCAACAGATTCAATACTCTCCAGACATGTTGTCACCTTACCTTCTGTTTTTCTCAAAATCAAAAACCAGTATCACAATTATACAAAAGATGAAGAAAAAGGTCAAGCATGTTATTCAAAATTAGGTTAAAAGAAAAAACTACGTTAGGGTTTCATATTACAGAGTTATTACAAGTTTAATTACCAATGACATAAGTCCAGTGTTTGATGGACTCAGGGTGGTGCCAGTCTTCACCACGATGCAGCTTGGTTCCATGGACTCTTTCAGCAAGGTTTTGAACATTATGGAGTTGCTTTGCAAAGAGGTTGAACCACTTTTCTGCAGTTGCATGAACCCCGATTTCATTGGTGATTTTACCAGCAAGTGTCATGATGATCAAAGAAGTACTAGAAGGAAAAAATTAAGAGAAAAAGATGGAGACGATGATGATGAGTATTTCCACCATATCCCTCTTATATAGAACATAATTTACCAACTAATTACTATGGGGTCCATTTTCAAACCCTAGTATAGAAAAAGGAAATTCCTAATCAAATTTTACTTTAAAACGCCAAAAGTTAAGTGTGTAACCTAAATTGTAATTTTGGTATTATGTGATTTTTCATTAGCAATAAGTGTAACTATTTAAGTTAAAAAAACAATTATTTTTCTAAAATTAAACTAAATGTACTTACCTTCCCTCGTATAGAAAGGGGAATTTCTAATCAAATTTTACTTTTGAAACGCCAAAAGTTAAGTGTGCAACCTAAATTGTAATTTTGGCATCTTATTAGTTATTTGATTTTTCCTTAGAAATAAGTCCAACTATTTAAGTTGAAAAAAATCACTTATTTTTCTAAAATTAAGCTAAATGTACTTACCTTCCCTAGTATAGAAAAGAAGTTTCCAAATTAAATTTTACTTTGAAACGCCAAAAGTTAAGTGTGTAACCTAAATTGAAATTTGGTATCTTATATAATGTTGTTTTCATTAGCAATAAGTCTAACTATTTAAGTTAAAAAATCTCTTATTTTTTCTAAAATTAAACTAAATGTACCTTTTCTTTATTTTTGAATTAGAACCATGTGTTTGGTAAAAGAATCTTAATTTTTTTTTTCTAATTTTTAAATACATGTTTATCTCGTTATGTTTTTAATGATTAATACTCCTTTTATTATATTTTTAACTAAATGGCGCATTTTCTTATTAAAAATACCATAATAATTTACCAAAGCAAGACGAAAATTAAAATTTCAAAATATAAAAATTATTATATTGGTAAATAAAATAGGAGGTGGCATCACATTATTAAAAACATAAAGAAGTTATAGTTTAACATCGTGAAGAAAATTAATATTCATTTTAAAAATATTGAGCAATGACTATTATTTTACCAAAAGAATGAAAAAAGAAGAAGAATATATATTAGAATTAAAGAAGATATAAATGTCATCTAATATAATTTTTGAGAAGTGATTATAAATTTTATTTAATTTTTTCAAATTTTCATTTCTAGGTATGAAATATTTAATATTATATATATTGGTTTCATTATGGCTTGCTACTTTTATAGAAAAATGTTGCTTACTAAAGAGGGAGAGGAACGATTTGTTAAATGGTATAATAATAAAAAGTAAGGATCGTGGTATAAAATTATTAATATTTTAACGAAACGAGGGGATTGATAAATTCTTTTAATCCAAAAAAGGAGCACGAAAGCATGTAACTTAAAAAAAAAAAAAAAAAAAAAAAAAAAAAAAAAAAAAAAAAAATAATATATTTTAAAAAAAAAAAAAAAAAAAAAAAAAACAAAAAAAAAAAAAAAAAAAAAAAAAAAAAAAAAAAAAAAAAAAAAAAAAAAAAAAAGCGAATGATTCATCTTTTTAAACATGAGTACTGAAAAACCAAGCCATCAATCAATGAATCATTACAGACTGTTGTTGGTTTATGAAAAGAAGGAGACAAACTTTATAAGATCTATGTCGTGAAAATCATTACACAATGTGGATGTGAATCTGACCTAAGACATTCGACACACGACACTTGAGGGAGTGTGTGTCTAAAACCGTAAATAATTCTTGGGCATAATAAAATTCATTTATGAAATGAAATTAATAAAATCTCAGTTTTTTTATAATAATAGGTTTCATCTTCTCTTATTGAGAATTGTATAATTTTCTTAAGAAGTTTCATTTATTTATTTATTTACATGTATTTAATTTGATCTTCATGTTTATGTTTTCTTTTTTTTTTATAATGTTATGTGATAATAAGTTTAGAGTATCAATCTAGCTGAAATATCAAAAGTACAAAATAATACTTAACATAAACTTAAAAAAAGAAATACTGGATACATAATTTTTAATTAAAACTAAAAAATTAATTAGAATACCCACTTGTTATTGCTATATTTCAACGATGTTTCATTTTTCATGGGACATAATCAACGTACATCAAGCAAATGTGCGAACAGTAGAAATTATTTTATCTTACTTTAAATATTTTATCATGATGAAATTTGATTATCACATTAATTTGAAACCGGTTCAAGTTAAATATTTTTTTTCAAATCTTCAAATCTTAATATACAATAATATTACCAATTTACAAACTAATAATCTAGATTATATAATCAATAAATATAAAATCGGTTAAGTTAATTCTATATTAAAACATTAAATTTTAATTAAATTTAATGTATTTGATATAAATATTTATGCTCTCAAATTTGTTTTTGTGTTTTTGCTCTATAAATCTCTTTTGACTTTATCTCTCTCTCCTTTTGCTTTTACAGTGCACACATCTTACTTTTGTTATCTGTAATTTTTGTTTATTTATTTCAGCTTATAATATTATACTAAATAACTGTAATTGGGAACAAATTGATTTTTTCAAAATAATTTGGGAATTAAAAGCGATCCATAATGCATTACATTTTGTTTGGCGAGTGGGTTTGAATTGTGTAGCACAAAAGATAATTAAGATAAAAAATATGCAATTATCTTATAATTTATGGGTCTGTAAAGTTCAACATTTTTTCTTTGAGTGTATGATATTTAACTTTGTTTGAAATCTTTGTTTTAAATGATTTATAGCATTAACAACACAACACAGCATAATTAAACTTTACAACATTTTGATCAATTTTATATGTCTAGTTTGAATGTAAAAGGAAATAAGTTATGGAAGGTGATGTGGGTGGCTATGATTAGAAGTATATGGGACCATAGGAATTTCATTGTATTTAAAAACGGCCAAAGGAATGGTGAGAAAATTTTTCGGATAGCATAGTTGAAAACTCGGACATGGTTGAGAAACAAAATATCAAAGGCAAATTTTTCATATTCTGATTGGTGTCTATGTCCAAAATCATGTATTCAATCTGTCCCACATTAGTTAAGAAGTGAGATAAAAATAAGGGTCTCATATGCTATAGTGTTATTATCTTTCAATCTAACCTCTTATTGTCATCACCTATGCTATGTGTTGTTTTCTTGTTAAGGTTTTTAGGCAAAATTTTTGCAAAAGAGATAGCTATCTCTTGAAATTATCAGAAACAAGTTACTCTGAAAAAGAAATTATCTTTTGCTAACTCTAGTGGAAAAGGATGATTTACGATAGTTTGTTGGTCCTCAGTTTTTTGCAAATCTATTGTATGTTATATATATATATAATGTTAGATCTATCTTTGTGGGAGATAACCCTAGGATACAATTGTATGCATAGATTCTTTGTAATATTTTGATTATGTAAATATCATAACATACATTTCATTTGTGTTTTGTCTTGTGCAGGATTTGATTGTTGTTTGTGGGTTTTGTATGTTGAAAAGGAAATATAATATTCATAGGTTTCATTTTTTCATCTCCTTTGTTTTTATTGGTATTATACATGGGTTTAGACATCCATAATACCTCATTCTTTTATTTATATATTAGTTAATTACTAATAAAAAAAAGTGTTGGAGTATCCTTTATTATTTTCTTTTATTAATATATTTTTAAAAATAAAATATTTAATTTACGGTTAATCTCTACATATCAATATAATTTAATTTAATTTAAAATATTTATTAGAATTAGTGTTAGTTAAATCAGTATTAATAATTTTAATATTTATATGTCTTTAATTAATGTCAGTTTAATTAATGTTAATATAATCTATTATTAATAATTATTTAACTTTAGTGTTAATCCATCTCATCATAATTTTATTTATTGTTAATATATATATATATATATATATATATATATATATATATATATATATATATATATATATATTATTACTCTTTTGGTATGGAATGTGTGGATTGAGATAACTTGATTTGATTGGATGATGTGCTATTACTTAAAACATTGGTTCTTTGAAGTTGTATGGTCATTTACTTATTGATTTGGTGATTAAAAAATGAACGGTTTCATGCTCTATGTGTTCTTTGTATGGAAATTATATTGATTTATTTTTTTCTCATTTACTTTTTCATTGTTCTATTGTTATGCAGTTGCGGAAATGGTCAAATAAATTTTTTCAGGATTTTGCACTTTCTTCCTTGGATATGGTTCTTGAATTTATGAAGTCTTCTTGTAGTCATTTGCTTATTGTGATTAAAGTGGTTATCGTTGGTTAGTTGGATGATTTGGAAGATGAGAAATCATAGTAGATTTCAGGATTCTCATTGCTTTTCCTTATGCTATTTTTCAAATTAATAAGAAGCAAGTGTCTAGGACTATGTATAAATCTAATAAGCATATATGTAATATTGTCTCTAATTTTTTGGTAATGGAATTTTTCAATATTCAAACTAGGGAGGGTATGGTTACATTTATGGATTTAATATGCAAATTTCATCTGCTAATTAGCTTAAGGTGCATATTGGTGGTGCAACTAAGAGTTGTCCTAGTTTGACTTTATGCACTAGTATTTTTAGAAGAAATCAAGTTGAATATGTGGATAGTTTTTCACCTTTGCATCATCCTTAGAGGCAGAACTTTCAGAGGTTTTTGTTGGAGAGTCAGTATTATTTAGTCTATCATTGGCTTTTGGATTAACAAGTTTTGGAGTCTTAAAGAAAAATGACATCGATCGGTGCTTGCATTTTTGTAAGTATATATATGTAGTTCAAATTTTGTCATGTTTCACAAGAAAAATCGTTATGCTGCTAAATTAACTAATTTAACATTAATTCATAAAGAATAATATAATTGGTTTAACATTTACCTGATGTATTTATTTAAAATTTTCATAATATGTATAATTTGCATATGTTTCATAGAGTGTGATTTTTATCATGGGTTGATGTGATCTTCCATACTCTGTATTTTTTTTTTCTTTTTAATAAATTTTCAAAGACTTTGGAGTATCAATTAACATACGTGAAATGTCAAAGTTTACTATAATATTTAGCATGACCTTATTTGAAAGTAGTGTAACTTAAATGAATATTAATTTTATTTCTTTTTAATATTTATTTAAATTACGGTTGAATAAGTGGATAATATATATGTGACTATAATTAAATTAAGAGGCGTGAATAGTTTTAATTTAATGTAGAGAAGACACTTATTCCACGCGTAAAAATTAGAGTGATTATAAGGTGGATGTTGAAACATTAGATTGTAGTCATGTCCAACTTTGTAATAGCCCCCTACAAACAACCATCAACTAACTAACTCAATGTCTTCGATCCACCACATGCCACATGCCTCACTTTTCTCATTTTACGATAATGTCAACCAAACACTGTACTATGAAATACGAGCATGCTACTTAATAAGTCTTCAAAATCTTATTTTAGAGTTACTTGTCGATTTGTTGTTATATATAGAGAAACAAATGGTGTCCAAAACCATTTTAACTTTCCCATTGGTGTCAATTTTTTTAATGTAAATTCAAATTGTTTTTTTTTATTCAAAATGTCACATTCACATTGATGAATGGTTTCATAAACGTCAAGTTTGCATGTGGCTCGCATTTATTCATTTTCATATTTTAAATTTTTAAAGAAAAGTATACCTCTTTCTAACATTACTTTTTTATTTGTGCTGATAAAATAAAATAAGAAAAGAAACTTTTATTTTTACAGCGGCTAAATACAATTGGTTAATGTAAGGATTTGTTTAATTGAAGGTGGTATAATCGAATGAAGTATAAATATTTGATCGTTTAATTGTGAAATTTATAAATAGAAAAAAAAATTAACTATTCAACTTCATTTATAAATATTATTACCGTTCTAAAACATTTTTTCTTTATTTTATTCTTCTTCTTCTCTCTATATTATTGAAGGGTTTTTTTATCATTTTGTAGAGATCCTCGGGAAGAAGAGAGCAAATTATTAAAATGGTATGGTCAATTTTCTCATACTAAAAGGGGGTGAATTAGTATTTAAAGTTTAATTAGATTTGATTTATTTTAAAATCTGTTTTTAGAAGAAAACTTGTTAACACAATGTAATTGGATGCTCAAGTGTTGGATTGTATATGCCATAACAAAATAGGTGAAGAAATACAAAATTAAAATATTTTTATACTACTTAGATTCTTTGAAATATACATCCAATTTACCCTAACAAACTTAGTTATTGAGTGTTTTCATTATGTATTGAAAGAATTACAAGATTATCGGAACATGTAGTCAATATTAACTCTAGACACAAAATAGTTGACAAACTAATTAAGAAAAATTTTTATGCAAGTCTACCCAGACTTGCAATAACACAATAAAAAACAAAATGATTTTTCAGATAACAAATAAGAATTTTAACAACAATAACTAGATTGAATACACATGTTCAATCTCATATCAACTTACTAAGTCAAGATCCATTTGATTCACTTCAATTTTGAAGGATCTTGAGCAAATCTACTTGTTTCCTTCACTGTGCTCTAAGAAAGCTTTCACATAATCTTTTTGCACAATGAGTTTTTTTTCTTTTTCATTTGTGAAGTCAGAGAAACCAGTTTTAATGATCAAAGTCTTGTTCTGATACATTTAATTGATTCTATTAACAACCTAATAGATTAGCCTTAAAATCTATTAGCTTATTTATCTAATGAAATAACTTGATAGTTTTCACTATTAAAAAAACTCATATTTCCTACCAATTTTGTTTTGAAAATTTTTTCATAGGAAATACTTACAAATTTTGTTAAGGAAAAAAAATTTGCAAGAAATTGCTATCAATTTTTTTGTAAAATATTTTGTATAAAACACTTTTCACAACAAATTTTGTAGGAAATACTTGCAAATTTTATAATTTTGTAGGAAATGATTATCCACGAAAGAATTACCTGCCAATTAAAATTCTTAGAAAAAATGACAGAAAAAAGTTTTTTCTTGTAAATTTTTTTAACAAATTTGTAAGAAAAATCTCATGTAATATAAAAATTTCTAATAATATTTCAGATATTTTTAAACTTTCGCATCATATTTGTTCATAATGGTTTATACACATGTTAAGATGTTAAGATGATTCTAATGGATTTTTGTTTGGTGTTGTATACTAGGCATATCTTAACTTCTATCCTATACATTGGGAGACATTCATGGCATGTATATTTTGTCATTATGTACATGATCAAAAATAGATTTTTGCCTAATGCTTTGGATCCAGGGACAACACAAATTTGTCTTATTAAAATTTATTCTAGATTAAGTTTCTCTTTGCTTATTTTTCGATTCTGGAACGTTTTGTACGTAAGGATATTAGAGGTCTTATATGTAATTTTTTTTATCGATAAAAACAAATTAAATTAATGAATTGGGTTACCTAACCCATATACACTCTTCTTATATGTGATTCTTAGAGTAAAGATGAATTTTTGTTAACTCAAAATCATAAGGGTGTGTTGAGATGAATGATTAGAGTCATTTTATATATAGATGCTTAGTTTTGTTGTGAGAGTAGTGGAGTTGAAAGTTTAAACATGAATATACAAACCTTATCCCGTAATCAAAACTTGTTAAGATTTGATTGTACTTTATGGTAGATGATTTATGAAAGTGTTGTACTCACAAGATTTATTTGGTTTTTCGCAGGGGTTCGTGAGTTGATTGAATATAAATGTTTGAGTTTGTGATGAAATTATGTCGATTATTTTTTTATATCGATTATCACTATAATTATCGGAAGTAAAAATTTTATAATAAAATTCAATTTTATTACATACTATGATTTTATTAACCGACATACTATGACTTTTTTGTTATCTTGGGTAAGGGAAAAGTATTTTGTGTCGGGCGGTGGTGATAGGTAGAACTTGTCCAAATCTCCAAGAAAAATGAGAAAAATTTCCTTACACCGCATGATACCAGAACATGCTGAAATAATGGATTTACGTGAAAGATGAGTTCAATTTCCACATACAATATTAAAACCACTTCTGACTTAGAATAAGATAATAAATTTATAAATTTTCACACTTATAAGGTGTTTGATATTTTTATTTTTATTCAATATAAAATTTATATCTATACTTAGATTCCTAATATATATATATATATATATATATATATATATATATATATATATATATATATATAATATATATTTTTTTTTTTTTTTTTTTTTTTTTTTTTATTTTTTATTTTTTTTTTTTTTTTTTCTTATTTGTTTTATATTTATGAAATTTATTTGCGTCTCAGAGATAATTTTCTCTTACCATAATATTCAAATGATTTATTATTAATTACAGTAAATCAAATACTTTTATCTCTCAAATTTAAATATTTCTACTCATTTTTACTATTTTTATTTTTTTCATTTAAAAAAGTTTAACTATTAATTTCAAATGTTCAAATACATAAATTTTTCATTTAATAGATAATATAGAAAATTTATCTTTTTTAATCTATTTGATCCTTAATTTTAGTTTCATACGAAGAACTTTTATTTTGTTAAAGTAACTATCATCATCTTTTAACTATTCAGCTACTTTGAAAAAAGTTTCCTAAATTTTTAAGGTACTTTTCATTTTACCGGTCCTTAATTATATTTTTTTTTCATTTGTTTGATTTCATTGAATTGTGTATCAAATTGTTTTTTTTTTACACACATTTAATCAATTTTATTCTTTTTTTAGTATTTTTATTTGTTATTTATTTTTATCATATAAAATATTGTTTTGGTAATTTTTATTGGAACTATTTTTATTTTCTAATTTATTTCGTAAATATAATTTTATCATCGCAATTGTATAAAGATATATTATTTACTATAATTAGGAGTGTCAAAATGGGTCAGGTCCGACGGCTCGACCCGTTGGCCCGCCAAAAAAAAGCGGGTCAGGTTAGAAAACAGAACCTGTCAACTTGTACCAACCTGACCCCTCTAGCCCGTCAACCTGATGGACAAACCCGCGGGCCAATCTGCAGGCCAACCCGTGGGCCTTCTAAGTTAAAAAGAAAAATACACATGCAACATGTGGTTCAAACTGGAAAGAACACTTTCTGCTAAAGTGCAAAAAATGTCATAGATATTCATTTACGCCAATTAAATTTAGAAACACGTTTCATTTGGAGTTATATATATACACAACTACAACATTCACTTCAAGTATAAGTTTTTTAGTATTTTATCTACACTAACCAACAATCATAACAAAAGTTTTGTTTTGTTTTGTTTTTTGCTTTTGCAGGTATTAATCTTCTTAAGTTTTACATATTTATTAAATGATTGTAATATTTTTCCTACACTAAATATTGGGTAGAACTATTTTCAAGTTTTTTTTTTTTGTGGTAAAAATTTCCATATTTTACAACATTTTCATATCTTTATTACTATCTCAGATTTTGTCATTACAATGATTAAAATCAACATTGTTAACACAAATAATTGATGAAAAAAAATGATTTGATAAAAACTAAGACAGATTTTTGGACCTCTAATTTTTTTTTAAAAAATGTCAAAGTTGGCCCATGGGCCAGCCCGCAGGTCGGGTTGAATAAACGAACCCGTTTTCCACTTACGGATCAGCCCGGCCCGTTTATAACGGGCCAAAAATGAGGCAGGTCAAAACGGGTTAGGCTGGCCCGTTTTGACACCCCTAACTATAATATAATAAATTAATATCATTGTCATGAATCTTATGTATATCGAGCCAACAAAGATTAAAGTTCAAAAAATGAAATATTTATGCTAAATTTCAATGATTATTAGTTTAATCTTTGTTCTATTTGTGATTTTGTTCAACTGGTGTATTATAATTAGGGATGGCAAAAATACCTACGTCCGCGGATATCCGCGGATAAAATACGCAGCGGATAGTTACTACCCGCGGGTAGCGGGTATTTTAATACCCGCTTATAAATAGGCCGGGTACGGGTATCATACTATCCGTACTTGCAGGTACCCATTACCCGCAAAAAATTAAAATTAAAATTTAATTTATATTTTATTAAGTTAAATTTAATTAAAATTAAAAATATATTTTATTATGTCAAATTTAATTATAATTATAATTATAATTTTATTTTATTTATATTTTATTTTTATAATTTTATATTAAAAAATTTATAAAATTTTTTTTTAAATATTTGCGGGTATCGGGTATCCACGTGTACCCGCAGGTTTTAAAAATATCTGCGAATATTTTTTAAGCGGATACCTGGCCGGATAAATAGGCGGGTATCAGACGAATTTTTTTTTTGCGGGTCGGATTGCGGGTAGGCACTATCCGTGCCCGACCCGACCTGTTGTCATCCCTAATTATAATCTTTATTTGTATATAAAAAAAGAGTTAATTGAATTTAGAGAAAGGGATGTAAAGAAACATTTTCAAACTTGAATACTTATTTTTTTATAATTTTTTTTATTTTATCAACTTTATTTCATTAAAGTTAGCAAACTTAGTAAATATTTTGGTTCTGAGAAAAATTTATTTCATACTCCAATTCGAAATGTATATAATTATAATTTTTTTCTAAATATTTGATATTAAAGAAACAAGAATACATCTTTTTTATATTGAATATTTGATAATATTGTGTTTCTTTTGTCATAATTTTTTATATTTTTATAAAAAAATTATTAATTGATTTTAAAATAATAAAAAAATGGATACAATTATATATCCATTATTCGGTGGGGATTATGATGATATAAAAATGTTATACTTGTTAGATATTGATATGATAATGTAAATGAATTTTTTTTAGAATGAGTATGTGTGGAGACGGACCTTTGCTGTGGCAGGAGAGCCACGACTCCCCCAACGTTTTTTTTTATTATTTTCTATATATGTGTTAAAAAACATTTATATTATTATATTATTTATATGAATTTAGTTTAAAAAAACTTTTTTAAAATTTAAAAATCAAGTTTTGCTTATTTATTTTTTATTTGATTTCTCTCTCTTTTGTACCTCCATCTCCTACTCTTGTCCTCTTTCTATCTCAATTTTGATCATCAACATCTTATTATTTTCAAAAACAAATTACTCCACGATAAGATGGAGGAGTGTAATTAAAGCTATTTTAGGATTTGAAGTTAAGTAACAGAACAATAATATTAAAAATTAATTTTAAGATAAAGGAAGATGATCATTTAGAAATTGTTAATTTTCTTAAAATATTGAATTTTGGTTTTGAGATCTAATATGAGGTATTCATGATTTTATCTTTTCCTACATAAGACGGAGGCTGAACTTTTAGTCAACACTATAATCATCTATATTAAAAGGGATATTACAGCAAGTTTTAGCTCTGATTAAATGATTGAAGATTTTAAGGTATTGAAAGAGCGTAGATGAACTATCTAATAAAGACAACTTTTACTTTTTTTAATATATTAATGTTTACGATAAACTTTGTATTACACTTTCACACATATATATATATATATATATATATATATATATATATATATATATATATATTTGTTCTCATATCA
>Ga0214544_1003840_pt1 | contig 30674 bp, 10 predicted proteins | sample CNSS3metaG_FD_160074 | JGI IMG/M metagenome (GOLD analysis project Ga0214544, IMG submission 160074) | Root nodule microbial communities from cowpea collected in UCLA plant growth center, Los Angeles, California, USA - CNSS3 | ecosystem: Host-associated > Plants > Roots > Nodule | place: USA...
AACACTTAAACCATTCACAACAATAAAAATTAATTAATGAAAATAGGAATCTATAAATCTTTGTATTTATTTGTATCTTTAAATTTAGATATGAACACTGTATTTTTAATATTTGTTACTCTTAATTATATATTATAAATTTTTTACAATTGTGGTGTTTTTTTTTTAATTTAATGAGAAATTCTAATATATTTAGAATTGACAAGGTAGGAAAAAAACCAATATAATCAAAATTGTATCAGTAGTAACCTATAGATATATTAGCAAGTATTATCAATTGATTTATTAAATTATTTAATTATTAAATTAAATTAGTAACCTATAGATATATTAGCAACTATTTAACTTATTTGACCATCATTTAATTATTAAATTAGTCACCGATTTAGTCACCAATAATTATTTTAATTAAATTAAAAATTGTATCTATTAGTGACTGAATTAGCGATCGAAAATAGATTTATTAAATTAAAATTTGTCACTTTTAGTGACCGAATTAGAGACTGAAATTCTAGTGGCTAAATTGGTCTCCAATACTTTAAGGTGACCAAATTTTTAGTGACCGATTAGTGACCATAATTTCAGTGGCTATTTAGCGACCAAATTTCGATTCGGTCGCTAAGTGGTTTGCGACTAGGGTTTTCGCCACTAGTTATGTTTAGTCTCTATTTCGATCACTAAACGATTTACAACCGATTTTTGATCATTTAGCGACCAAAATGGGTGGTCACTAAAACACATTTTTTTTGTAATGTTAGTTAAACAAAAATATATGATGAATTATTACAATTTACATATATATTCAATATAGTTTCATAATTTCAGGTAGTAATTATTAGAAGAAATCATAGATTTTCATAGTGTTATTGAGATTTTTTGTTAAGGAAATACAATAAGAAGATTTAATATCAATATGTCAATTATATAAGAGATTATGTCACTATCTTTGATACAAAAATTTCTAAATTAAGTATTTGTTAGATTTTATTTATATGTTACTTAACTTTCTATAATACTTTTAACTTGAACTTAAACATGATATTTTCGTAATTAGCTACCAGATTGAAATTCTAATGTTGTTTCATTACCTTAAGAGCAAAAATAAAACTTATCTTTTTAAGATATCTTGGTCATTAATTTTTAATTATATTATTTTATCCTGTCATTAGTTTCTCACTAATATCAATCAAATTAAATATACATGTAATATTTAAAATAAAATATATAAAACTGATTATTTAGATTTTTTGAATAAATTTATATGCATCCATAGTAGATTGGGTTAAAGGGAGGTACTGATCAATTTAATTTTAATAGAGACGGCCGTGCTAAACTAACATTAAATAAAGGTTCCATAACTGATAATGAATATAAAATCTCTAAAGAGAAAAAATATATACTTAAGGTTTGAAGAGAATTAAATTTTGATTAATACACATCACATGCAACTCACGGGGCGGTCAGATGGATGCCAAGAAAAACTATGAAGAGTTTTCTGAAATAATTAAATTAAAATACTATCTCACATGGTTCTACAAGGAATATATTTGAAAAAAACTAGAAGGAACAAAAGATAAAAGATCATATAATATATTTGTTCCCGTTAAAAAACAAAACCCATAAAGAAAAACATAACTTGGTGAGCATGATTGAATGGCGTTATATGGAAAGAAATGGACGGCAGCACCTCCACATGAACATCATATTTTAGAAGAGTTGAGAGTAGGAATGTAAAAAAAAAAATTCATACCTATAAATATTTGTGGATAAAATTTATAAAGAATATTATAAATGAATATTCACAATAACAAATATGGATATCAGTTATACTCGTACATGCTAATATCTAATTTACGAATATATATATATATATATATATATATATATATATATATATATATATATATATAAAAGTAAGCAATTTAGTTTTTGTTCATGGTGTTTGTTGATATAAGGGTTAAATATATTTTTGGTTCCTTAAGTTTCACTGAAATTTAGAATTAGTCCCTTTTCAAAAATTTTGAACAATTTAGTCCTTTATCTTTAAAAATGTGTGAATTTAGTCTTTTTGACAAAATTTTGTTAAGTTTATTTAACGTTTCAAGCGCATTTCATGATAGTATTTAAATTATTTATACCATTTGACACATTTTTTTTTCAATATTAACTCAAATATTATCATAAAATAAGTTTAAAATGTCAAATAAACTTAACAAAATTTGGTAAGAAAGACTAAATCTACGCATTTCTAAAAATGAATGACTAAATTGGTATAAAGTTTCACAGAGGGACTAATTTCAAAATTCACTTCAACTTGAAGGACCAAAAACATATTTAATCCTTGATATAAGCATAGATCAAAGTATTTTTATTGTGTTTAATATGATTTAATATTTATTTTATAATTTTATTTAGATTTTTATGAAATTGAGTTTATTTAGACTTTGTTTGAAACTTATGATAGTGATGTATTGTATTTTTATTTGGATTTATTTTGACGTCGTTATCTTTGATTGAGTATTTAAAATTTAGTTTTATATTTAATATTTAAAGTATACAACTTTTTATAACTTTATCCCATTTTTATATATTTTTATACAAAGTTTTTTATAATTTTAATGGTTAAAATATTTTTAGATTTTTTTCTTTATAATATATGCAAATACCTATATGATTATAAAATCAAGTATGAGATGAATATTTACCAAAGAAAAGAAATAACGAATGAGTTATTATCCGTACCCGTCCCACTTCCTTACATCTCTAATTAAGAATACAACACTATTTAACTTAATCATCTCTTATCTTCAACTTTTTTTTTCTATTTCTTTAATTTCAGATTGAAGTGAATTTACAATATATATATATATATATATATATATATATATAAATTTTTTATTTTAACTCAATTTCATTATAAAACTATTTATTAAAAGACACTTTCTACATTATGATCATAACTTATATAAATTTCACTTTTATTTCATAATATTTTTTTCAAGTAAACTTTCTATATAGTGTTGATATAAAGAGTAAAAGCATTTTTTTAACTCCTGCACAATAAAACCGGTATAGAAAGTTTTTCTCATCGGTATAGAAAGGTTTTATTTTTCACTGGTTATATATTTTACCTCTCTATTTCTTTCCATGTCACACGTTGAGAATACAAACAACAAATCCAAATATTATATTAATCTCAATTATTGTTTTTTAATTAATAAGTATTATTACACTATAGAGAAGTCAAGACCCCAGAAACAAGGAGTATATCTATTTTTTTTTTTTAGGAACATGGAGCCCCTTCTGTATATGTTTGATTTAAATAATGCATGGCCAGCTGAAAAGTGAGTATTGACTCTTGAGTGGCATATGGGAATCAGAATAAATTCTGTTAGAGCGTTAACTCAGTGTCCTCTTGTTCTTATTTACTTGCAACTGATAATGATTGATCAGCTAAAGCTCTATATTTTCTGTCTTCCACAATCTTTTATTTTCTCAGTTTCAGTTCCATGACAATGATGCAGCCTTGAATAATTTCCTAATATTTTTTCTTATATGCAGTCATCAATACCGTCTAAACTAATATAATACTAAGACACATCATTTCTCATTTTTCTCTGTTTAACTTCTCAGGATCATCCACATGCCTTAAACTAAAATCACATGGCATCATTCCCCAGGCTCAGTCCTTTCAATATTTTTCTCCACAAATTCTACCCTTTTCAACTATATGGCACCAATTTTATTCAACCTCTCTAAACTCCGCTAAATAAGATCAAAACAAATTTTTACAAACTTTGTCACATTAATGAAAACTTTGATCAATTATTACAAGCACTGTTGTTAGTAATTATGGGCCTGGGATACAAAAGATCCAAAAAGCACATGCAGTGGCAGTGCAATAAATGGAAGAATGCTTGCTTGCAAGGTTCTATTGATGCATTGCAGAGCCAACATGCTAAGCCAGACTTGTCTCAATTGCTTATGAGCAGGCAGCATCTGATGTTTAATTTGGAGCACATGGAAAATGACAATGGTGTTTCCTTTGTAAATTCAGCAAGGCCATGCTTCTGTAAAACAACATCCTTATCACAATTCACAACACTCCATTGCAAGTTGCAGACAAAAAAATGATTTTGATTTGCATTTATAACCCCAATGGGTATAGCAGGTGATTTTGTCACACTACCAAAATAATGAAACCAGCCATCTTTGTTTGTGCACATTGATTAAGAACAAGTTTGCATACGTATGAACAATCATAGAAAGCATCCTGAACTAACTAACCAAAGAAAACTATTATTATTTAAGTCCTTGAAAACGTGAGTGTTTTTTCGATTTCAGTCTTCGATTATAATTTTGGCAATCAATTATTTTAAATAACATATCTTATTCTTCACTTATTTCTGGTAAGTTCACTTGGAAACTTGAATCTCACATTAAAAATATAGTATTGTAGTGTGAGGTTTGGAAGACTTTGGCCTCTCCAACTATGACAACTAGTTTTAGTGATATGATTCTTCTTCTCACAAGGTTCTTCTCCTGAGACTTGTTTATACATGCTATGCAGAAACCACATAAAATATGTATACATTTAAGGATTATTCTAAAGAGAAAATAAACTATGTATAAGACAGTTTTATATTATTACTTATGACAAGTTTATGACTTTTTATAATACCTGCGAATGGTAACTTTTAATTTGTCAGACAATTTAGATAATAAAGCTAAGAAATACAAACAATTTTTCTGGTTAAAATATGATCAGACAATAAATTTAATGGATGCAGACAAATGTTTTATTTGAACATCCTATGTGCGACGTGTAAATGTATTTATCACGAGTTTCTAGCCTCTGTTATGCTGTCTACAGGAAAATATGTTTGCTAGGTACATTGTTCTTGAAACGAAATGTTGTTTAAGGTGCAGATGCATGCAGAAAAAAAAAAAACACAGGAGACAAGAAGAATCACCTTCCCAGCCATACAGTTAACATGTGATTCTAATACTGCTCCCCTTACTCCTTAATCAACTTCTTAAGCACCCTTTTCCCTTCTCTACTCCTAACACAAGCCACCAACCCAACACAAGCACCAGAACTTATATGCTGTAATGTTTTCATTATGCTAACAAATCAATTTCCAAGGTAGAAGAAACATCACTGTTGATTGCCCCCTTTGTCTCCTAATATCACTAAATCCACTGTCACCACAACACCTCATGGTTTCCATTATTCACTCACTTAATCATAAACTATAGCAATTTGAAAGAACCTTGCCCTTATGTCCCCCAATACCAACATCTTAATGCTAGCCTAGATTCCAGGCTTATGAAGGAAGCTTTTGGCTATAACTCACAGCATTGTTTGCGCTAGCCACCATTATTTAAATCCACCCCTTGCTTATACTTTGAAGAAAGACATAAAGTGCAAAACTAATTTAAAGCTACTTCAATTATACACATGACCATTTAGAGATAAGTTATACTATTGAATTGTGGTTGAGAAGATGGGATTATTGAACTGGTTCGTTCATCACAAAGAGGAAGCAGGGGAACATATACCAGCAATGTCTAGTGTCCTTTGTTTGTGTACTACCACTAATTTCTCGAAACTCAATGCATTTCCTCTTACCTCTATGGAATAAATTAAACCACATTACTTATGGAATTGTTGGCCTAAACTATTACAAGGCAATCGGAAAGGTAGGGAGACCCACATTGTTGTCACATGCATGCACATATTTTACACAAACAGTTGGCATGCACACTTATAGTTCCAAGTTTAGGTTCGGTTCTACCATGTTCCTATAAATAGATTGAAGTCATGCCAATTCCCAATCAAGCTTCCTTGTGTTTGGTGCAGCGCTACAGAGAAAAGATGGAAGCTATTTCTGCATTGCCAAGTGGTAATCAACCAGTGAGGTCCATTAGTTTGCCCACAAGAGTGCACCCTTCTTCTCAAAGAGTTGAAGAACTTTTGAACCATCTTAGGCCTCACCATGTTTCTGTCTCAAGAACCACATGTTTGGAAGCAGAGACTATTCAAAGCGATTTGGTTGTGCTTGCTGAGTTGTACAAGTGCATGGAGGAACTCTTCCATTCTCCACAGACCCAACAAGGACTTTTGCACTACCAAAATGGGAAGCTAGTGGAGGAGGCATTGTGTGGTTCAGTCACACTCCTTGATGCATGTGGCAGTGGAAGGGATTTGTTGTTGGCTTTAAAAGAACAAGTGCAAACTCTTCAGTCAGCCATGCGTAGAAGAAGAGGAGATTCAAGCATTGAGAAAAGCATCTGTGAATATAATAGCTTCAGGAAGAAGGCCAAGAAGGATATTGCCAAGCAACTAGGGGCAATGAAGAGAATGGAGAATAAAGTTAATTGTTGTTCTCTAATGAGTCAAACTCAAGATCAGCATTTGATATTTCTAGCCAAAGTTCTAAGAGAAGCAAGCATCATCACTATCTCTATATTCCGTTCTCTTTTGCTGTTCCTGTCAATGCCAGGACTCAGAACTAAAGGGACCTCCGTGATCTCAAAGCTAAAGCCAACTAGGTTGTTTTCTTCAGAGAAAGAACAGAAGAACACAAATGTTGTGGACCTTAGTGCTTTGTGCTCCCTCCTTGGAAGAGGAAAACACAGTGATGCCAAGGTTGAACTTCAAAGTACTCTAAGAGTGTTAGAGACATTGAATGTTTGCATTGATGGTCTTGAAGGTGAATTAGATTGCCTCTTCAGACGTATAGTTCGAAATAGAGTGTCGTTTCTTAATATGCTTGCTCATTAGCACAATGATTTTGTGTGAATCATACCTTGTAAATGTGAATGAGAGTGATCATGTAGTCCGAATTTTAAAGGATTTCCTCTCCAAAAATCAATACATGTTTCAATATCAAAATGGTTCAGAATTACATCTTGTCTTATTATTTCCACATTCTGGTTCCTTCTCTTTCATCCTCGGTTCCTTGTGAACACGGTCAAAAAGCCCTTCCCTCCTCAACTTAGCAATGAACTTTGGCACATAGTTACTCAACTTTTTAACTTTAATTCAGTATTCAACTATCTGTATTTGTTAAAAAGATAAATTAGTAGTTTAATTCATGAACAGCTAATAATTCCACATTTAATTTATACAAGTACATGTGTTATTGATTAATAACTTATTTTCAATATATTAAAACCACTATTTGGTTTTGCTTGATTTACAAGTACTACCGTACAGCCCCTTTGAAATCCATGATCATTTAAAATAGAATAAGTATCATAAAGTAGCTATAATAGTCTATAATAATTATCATAAGTATTAAATATTAATATATTTTTTTAAATATATGTGAATATCCATCGATATTCGTGAATATTAAAATAATATACAAATATCCGCATAACAAATACCTGGATAAATATGAATATAAATATAAAATAGATATTTATTCTGCGGATAGGATACCTAAAGAACTATTATCCTACCATATCTGTCTTGTTGACATCCTTATTATTGTTCATAAAAAGGTTTGGTTTAAATACTATTTTATCTCTTTATTTTTTTTCTCCAATTTGTAATTTTATCTTTCCATTTTAAAAAATTCAATTTGACAGACATTTTATTTCTTTTATTTTTTTTTTCAATTAAACCTTTAAACTAACATATTCATTTAACGAACTATACAATTAACTAATGTACAAAAAAAAATTTAGATCAAAATTATGGATTTTCAAAGATATAGAGATTAATTGTCTCTGTTTTAAAACTGAGAATCAAAATTGTGAATTAAACACGGACCAAAGTTTTCTATATTTAGAGAAACAAAATTTTAGTGCGATGAAATATGTGTTTTCATTAGCTTTGTTATCTAAACTTTTTATGCAAGCACGATTTAGACAAATTATTATTTTTTCTGTAAACAGTATAGGCTAAAGCTTCCTGCCCTTCAAATTTCACCTCCCACCCCATCAAACACTTCCCCAAAATTGTTTTTCATAGGAGGGGGGGAGAGTTAATTTCCGGAAAAAAATTTCCAGAATTGTTTATTATGTTTCAAAAAATAAATTTCGAGAGTGATAAAATAAATGACAGCGTGTAGAAAGAAAATAATAGGGTGCAGGACGTAATACACCTGTATTTATTGTCATTGAAAAAGTCAAGGCCCAAAATCACAACCAAGTGTTGCAATTGGATCGGACTTGATTTATTTGTTCGGTATTTCCTGCACCATATCCCCACATCCTGTCATTCCGAAATTCATTTTCCGGAGAACACATTAAACCTAATCCGAAATTATTTTTTACCGGTATATAATCACCCAACTTCTATTACGGAAATAATTTTCCTAAGAAATATAAACTATTTGTTTTGTAGCTTTTGTTCAATAGCTTATTATAATTTTTTTTATCATTTCTTCTTCGTTTCATGATGAACTTTTTGAAATGAATTGAAGGTGAACTTACAAAGTTGGCTAGGTGAAAGAAGTTAAAACCTCTTCGATATGTTTGTTTATTGTTAAAATTTTTCGAATATGCGTTTTATTTTTTCATTTTTGGACTTTTTGATGACATCATTAAGGTAATTACTCTGTGTACCCCATCATTTTCTTCCTGTATCTCATCAATTCCAGAATTTATTTTTCGAAACACAAATAACAATTCTGATTTTTTTTTTTTGGGAAAACAAATGACTTTCGCTTTTACGGAAAACACTGTCCGGAAGATTTGTGATGGGGTGGAGAAGAAATTGGTGGTCGCATGAAGTAATTGCCTAAGAGTAAATACAAATCAAGATTGACCTGACTCATTAAAGAAGGAGTTTCTACAACCTTTTAATATTTAAACCTCCCTTAATTACTACGTACTCTCTTTTCTCCTTTTTTTTTCCAAGAAATTTACCAAAATTATTCCCTCAGTGTCTCAACGAAACTTTAACAGTTAATCTTTGTTGTTTTGCGAAACGTTAGTGTTATTTTTTCTCTGTTTCTTATTTGAATTCTCATTTCTTTGTATTAATGAGTTATCTCCTCATTTTTTCTTTTTCGTCAGCATTTTGTGATTTTTTGTTGTTGATATCAGTAGTAACATAAATTTACTTCACTAATATAACATTAGTAAATGAAAAATTAGTATTAAAATGCAGACGAAGACAATTGTATAAATATTGAGATCACTTTCTACATTGATTACCTTTGTAACTAAGGTAGAAGTAGACGTTACATTGATTATTGTTTCGGGTGTAGGGACCAAGTACTTACTGAGAACCACTTCAATTTTACTCCTTTTTCCTCTACGTCTCCTCTCTTCGCGATCTGCTATAACTTCTTCGCCAAGAAATCTTCCTCCTTACTTGATCGGTTGAACAGACAATTGGAGTACCTGTCTAAAAGGCTCTGATGCTTAAGTCAATTGATGAACCGATCGGTGTATAAGTATAACTGCTGTAATAAATGTGAATTAAAGATCCTCACCAACCTACCTTTGAGCCCTATTTATAGTTTCCGGTGTGGGCCTATAATTAGGGTTCCTTAATCACGGCCCAATGATCCTTTAATCAAGATTACTGACTTGTTTAATGTTAATTAATCCAGCTGACTGGTTCAGTCTGGCCGATCGACCGATGGCCGTTTGACTAGGTAGGTTATCTTCTCTGAGTGTAACAACCTTAAGTGAATATTTAATCTATATGGCTGATCGATTGATGATCATATGTAAGACACTACGCGAATCACCTATGGGGTCGATCGACTGATGGACCTCTATAGGGTAACGCATGGTCTATCTGGGGACCGATCGATCGATGGTCCCTTATGAGGTGACGCGATTCATCAGTGGGACCGATCGACCGATGGTCCCTTATGAGGTGATGCGTGATTCATCAGTGGGACCGATGGTCTCTTGTGACGTTCATATGTAGTTTATTTAAGTGACTGATCGATCAATGGTCAATGGGTTCGCATGGTTTCTGTGGGTCGATCGATCGACGGTTCTGTTTCATATGTAAGTCCTCCCAGTCTTGTTCGATGGACTGGAAGACTGTGCATTGTCGATGGTCCGATGGAATATACAATACAATTATTATAAGAAAACTGATGCAGTATATATTTTGTGCATTTAATGTTTCAACCTCTTGGTTTTAATTCTACAACCTTCTTGATGTCATTCAAGTCATATATATACCAACCTTCTTGATGTCAAATACTATGTATTTCTACTAACTCACTTTTTGGACCTGTTTGCAAATTTAAAAAACAAACTTATAATATACTAAAATCTATTTTAAGTAGAGAAAACGTTGATTACCAATTTTAAAAAATTGATTTAGTCACTAGTTCAGAGTTAAACTTTATGTTCCAAATTAAAAAGTAATAAATTTAAATTGGTTCATATATATAATATTTGAGTTAGAAACATTAATTTTTTAAAATTATTATAAACTAACAGAATTAGATTAATTAATTATCAACCTTATTGTGGCCCAATAATCGCGTAATTTGATGTCATAGCAAATATTGAGAACAAGCCACATGATTTTAATTAGGTCCATGAATCCGCGGTTGCAGCACAACCACATGCCAAAGGCCTATTATTGTGTACCATCCCCAGCAGCTATATCAACACGCGTCAATCCTACCACCAAAATACGCGTCCTACTTCACGTACCTCAACATTTCTCAACAAAATCGAGGCCAAAAAATTATGAAGATTCTTTTTCATACAAGTAAAATGCAGTAGTAAGCAAAGCTTGGTTAAAACCAAAGTGGACGTGTACAAGGAATATATACATGCCACTCGTGCACACAATATTATATACACTAATTAAATACGCTCACAAACCCTAAATTCTTGGGATTAAAAAAAGTTTACCTAAAACTCAATGATGTTATCGCAGATCTCAAGACCTACACAGTAACCTTTCTTTAATAATCCGTCCATGCAGCTCAAAGGTGATGACTAATCAAGATTTTTCACTGCCTATATATTCATTATCATGCGTATTAATTATACAGAGAAATGTAGGGCAGAGACGTGACAAGTTAACCGAAATTTATGGAATGGAAAGCTAATGCGTGTGGCACATACCCCACACGGTTAGCTATAAGGTTATATGTGCTACCCTAATTTTTTGGATATATATAAAGAGAGAATCAAGGACTTTGTAAGAGCATCCCAAAATAGAGCTTCTGTTGTTGAAGAGAAAAAGAAAAATTACAAGAGAAAAAAACCATGGCAAACAAGTACCAGGTTCGCTCAATTAGTTTACCTTCAAGATCACATCCTAGCACCATTAGAGTGGAGGAGGAGCTGAGCAAACTAAAAACTTGGGAAGGAACATTCACCTTCACCTCAGAGTCCATTCACACTGGCTTATCCATGCTTCAAGATTTGTACCTTTCCTTGGATGATCTTCTCAGCATGCCATCGACTCAACAAGTGATTTCTCACCACAAAGGTGACAAGTGCGTGGAAGAGGTGTTGGATGGTTCCATGAGAATCTTGGATATATGTGGCATCACAAAGGACACGATGCTGCAAATTAAGGAAAATGTCCAAGCCCTTCACTCTTCCCTTCGAAGAAGAAAAGGAGAGTCGAGTGTTGAAACGAGCGTGGGTGAGTACAAGTTGTTCACCAAGAAGATGAAGAAGAATGCCAATAAGATGATTACATCGTTAAAGCAGATGGATAGCAGATTTGGGGTGTCTCCACTTTTGGATCTCGATCACCACCTTGCCGCTGTGATTAGAGTGGTTAGGGAAGTCATTGTAATCAACTTGTTAATCTTTCAATTTATTTTGTCGTTCTTGACCGTGTCTTCAACGAATTCGAAGGCAACGAAATGGTTGGTTGTGGCAAAATTGATGCAGAAGGGGGTGAAAGCATGGGAAGATAACAACAACGTGAACGAGTTACAGTGTGTTGAAGTAGCTTTGAGTAGCCTTCTGATTGAGGGCACTAATGATGAGAAGATGCAGGTAGCACAGGAAAAATTGGAGGCTTTGAAGAATGGTATTGAAAGAATTGAGAATAGTTTGGAGAGTGTGTTTAGGCGATTGATTAAGACTAGAGCTTCTCTTCTGAACATAATCTCCTCCCAGTAGAGTATTTTGGATATATAGCAATTTTTCTCCAAATCCTGCAATGCATCCAGATTTTAGGGATCTGTTGAGGAATGAAAATGATTTCTACATGTACACAATTTATAAGTAATACATATTTTCATCGCCTGTGTGTGTGTAATGTTTTCGTAAAAGTTATACACGAAAAATTGTTCAACTTCTGTATAGAAAAAGAAGTTATTATAAGATAAGTGATTAGTCATTGTTTTCATCATGATTAACTTGTACCAAAAGTTATTAAGTTCTAAGATATGGAAATGTATTTTGATTCTTTAAATACACTTTATGAGCGGATGAGAGTGAGTGAACAATAGTTTATATATGTGTTAAGTGTAATTAATGATTAAAGTCATAAGGTTTATTCTATACACATGTTATATTAAGTGCTAAAACACTTTTCATATTAAAGAGTATGCATGATATATTATTTTTATTTTTATCTTTAAGTGTTCATATTTGATATGAATTTTTATATCCCGTTTTCATTTGAATAAAATAACGAGTAAGTGACGGGTATATTTGTTCCTGTATTTGTTCAAGTACTCTATTGTATTTCAAACATTAATTAAATAAATTTTAACAAAAGAAAATAAAAATCACAATAAAAAATATGTTAGCATCAATGATCCAACATTTTAAAAATAATAAAATAAATATCACACAAACTATTGGATTTAATAAGATGGGAATTTTTATGAAATACAAATCATTTGAACGAAAGTGTGTAAGGAACAAAATTAGTTTGTAATTAAGTGAAATTGCACACACAAAAAAAGTGTAATTAAGTGAAATTGCACACACAAAAAAGTGTAATTAATTAAAGTCGTTATTAAAGGAAAAATATCTTAAGATCTAAGTAAACTTTATGAATATTTATCAAGTTGAATATCAATGGAGAGAGAATAAAATGTTGTGTTTAAGGGAATATTATGAAGGGTTTTTTCAAGTTGGTAAAGAAATATTAAGTGTTTAAGGAAATGAATAATTATTGAAATATTTCCATGCACATATTAAAAGGTGTTAAATATTGTAAAGTTGGTTTCACAAATTCTACGCATATGTGCTCACATCTTTGATTTTGATTGTGTATGTAGGCAAATTTACTCCAATAATAATATTAGAGTAGATGGTGCGATCTAGTAGTTATCATTCCTACGAGTGTTGAAGTTTAGATGAAACTAATGGTCGATTCATGTGTGGGATGGTGGAGGAAAGAAAAAGTCATTCTTTTTAAAGTGGGTTAAAATAGTTTTTGAAAAATTAATTCAAAAATCATTTAAACATTTTCCCGAATATTTTATTTTAAACTAGATTTAAAAGCAAAAGCTGAAATTTACCGCCATGCTTCGATAATTCAAAAGCAAATTTTATTTCACAATTTTTTTTATAAAATATCATTTTAATATTTTTTTAAAGAAAAAAAGAAACATACATGAGATTTACGCACGAAATACTCGTATTTAGCTATTTTTAGGAATTTGTTTATCTCTTAAAACAGGCAAAATATCTTTTTTGTCTTAATATAATTCTTTTAAAAGTATTCACAATAATTTATTATTAATATACCAAAAATTGATAAAATAAACATGTGGAATTATTACATAATCACTCTTAACAATAACAAAACAAATGAAGCATAAATTAATACTAATTTATCGATTATTTCCATTCAAATTAACTAATTATACAAAATTTATGATATTGGTCCAACCTAATTAACACCTAGGTTTTATAAGTAAAGAGAAGGAGAAATACACACAAATACCCTAAGAGGTGTTTGATGAAGAGCAATTCAATGAGAACTTTTATACAGATTTCTAAAAAACTTATTCAATATATAAAGTATAAAATCTCATAATATAAGGGAAAAATGACAATCTAATATGTACCATCATAAAACAAAATATTTGATAATAATAAAATAGAATAAAAAATATAATATCTCTATCATCCCCTCTCAAGGTAGGCATGTTTTAAAGGTTCAACTTGAAAGTAGCAACCCGAATAGCAGAAGGATGATATGACTTAGTGAACATATATGCAAGTTGACTTGTAGAAGGAACATGAAGAAGGTGGATAAGGCCATCAACAAGTTTTTGTCGGATAATTTGACAATGAAGTTCTATATGTTTGGTTCTCTCATGAAAATTGAGATTCTTGACAATGTGAATAGCGAAATTGTTGTCACAAAAGGCAGTGTATGAAGAAGGAACACAAAAATGCAAATCCTAAAGAAGGTATTGAATCCATTGTAGTTCACAAGCCAGGGATGCCAAGGCATGATAAGAAGAAGACCATGAAACAATGGTTTGTTTGTAAGGTATTGAATCCATTCTAGTTCACAAGCCAAGGATGCCAAGGTGCGATACTCAACCTAAGAAGAAGACGGTGAAACAATGGTTTGTTTCTTAGACTTCTAAGCAACCAAAGAGGTTCCCAAGAAAACATAATATCCATAAATAAAGCATTTAGTAGTGGCACATGTTGCCTAATCAGGATCAGAACACGCCTGAATTTTAAGAGAGATGTTATACTCATACGAAAGGCCATGTCTAAGAGCATGTTTTAAGTACCAAATAATCCATAAAACCCTGCTGCATATGTGGTTCACGCGGAGAAGAAAAAAACTGGCTGAGTTGTTGGACAACAAAACTAATATCAGGCCTGATGTTGGTCAAGTAAAGTAATCATCTAATCCAGCGTCGAAGGAAGAAAGATCTGATAGAAGAGCTCCCTTGTCGACATGGAGTTTAATAGAAGCATCAGATGGTGTTGGTGTAGGTTTACATCCAAGCATCCCAACCTTATAAACGAGATCCAAAAACTATTTTCTTTGGTTCAAAACTAATATTTCAAGAGAACAAATAACTTCAAGGTCCAAAAAGTATTTGAGAAGGCTAAGATATTTAATATGAAATCTAAAATGAAGATGAACTTTTACAATATTGATTCTAGCAATGCTATTACTAGAGAGAACCACATCATTGACATAAATCAATAAAATAGTAATAACAAAGGCATATTTCTTCATAAAGAGAGAGTGATCAACAAAGTTTTGTGTGTAACCAAGAAGAAGTAACTCTAGAGTTAATTTTTTATTCCAATTACAACTAGCTTGTTTTAAACCATATAGAGACTTGTTAAGCTTTACAAACAAGATTTGATTGGGGAAGAGAAAAACCAGGCGGAGGCTTCATATAGATCTCTTCATGTAAGTCTCCATGGAAGAAAGCATTGTCAACATCCAACTGATGAATAAACCAATCACTAGCAGTGGCCAAGGCTGAAAGGATGTGTACAATAGTAAGTTTGACAACATGGGAGAAGGTTTCAAAATAATCAAGTCCCTTAGTTTGAGTATAACCCTTAGCCACCATTTGTGCTTTAAACTTATAAACTATGTCATCTGGTTTATATTTGAGTTTGTAAACCCAACAACAATCAATTGGCTTGATGCTAGAAGGAAGAGGAACCAAAAGTCCAAGTCTGGTTTCTGTCAAAAACATGTAACTCAACATCCATAACTTGTTTCCAGTAGTCATGTTGAGCAACTTCTTTGAAGGAGAAAGATTCAGCTTTGATAGAAATATTATGATAAAAGGGAGTATGGCTAGAAGAACAATTATCATAAGAAACAAATAAAGTGTGGAAAAATTAGATCATGAAGTGGAAGCAACACCACTATAATAGATCTAAGTATCGAGGCCTGCTTTTCACTCTATGAGAAGTTCGAAGATAATTCCCAACGGGGTGAAGAAATAGGAGATTTTCGAGATTTGTGAGATGATCAGAACATGAGTTAGGATTCACGAGGTTTGTGGGAGAACTAGATGAAGTAGGATTTGCCATGACAAGAAATCAACAAGAAAAAAGAAGATGTGGAAGACAACTTAAATTTGATACCATATTAGATATGTATAAGCTATGAAAAAACAAAATATCCATAAATACCCATGAAAAGTATTCGATGAAAAACAACCAAATAAAAACTTTGATACTAATTTATTAAAAATTTGTTTAATATATGAAATACAAAGTTCTATAATATAAAGAAAAAAGGACAACCTAATTATAAAAAAAAATATTTAATAAAATAAAATGAAATAAAAAATATAATATCTTGATAATAGAAGAGTCACATAATTAAGTTAGGTTCATACACGAATGAATAAGCAAAGGCACATGGCAAAGTCCTCACGGGGCATCTGTGTATCTTTCGTACAATACCACCAATTATATGAACACGCGTCAATCTTCTCAGCAAGATACGCGTCCCTCTTCACGTACCCCAACATTTCGCAACAAAACCGAGGTTAAAAAAAAAAGTAAGAAGATTCTTTTTCGGATGAGCAATGCAGTGTTAAGCAAAGCGTGGTTAAAACCAAAGTGTGGACATGTACAAGGAATCCATGCCACTCGTGCACACAATATTAAACACTAAATACACCATTGTTCTTGGAATTTTAAAAGGGTTAGTTATCTAAAACTCAAACCAAACTTTTGCGGATCTCAAAACTCTACCATCACATTTGTTTAATAATCTGCTTTCGCAGCTCAAGCTTCTGATATTTGAGACAACCCAAGCAGAGGATACCAGTTTTATATTAGAAAGCTACGAGTTATTGTGGCATGAGAGGAGGCAAAGTAAGTGATGACTAATAAAGATTTCTGTTTATAAATACAAGGAGAACAAGCCAGGTATACACCTCAAGACTCGAACCCATTTCACTGCACATAATATCACACTATTATTGTATATTATAGAGAACAATGTCGGCTATAGATGTGACTTGTTAACCGAAATCTAAGGGAAACCCATGCGTGTACCACATGCCCCACACGTTAAACAAGGTGATTTGTGCTGCGTTTTTTTTTCCTTGGTTGTTTCTACCTCTAGAAATAATTGGGGATAGACCCTATATAAAGAGAGTCAAGGACTTAGCAAGAACATACCAAAATTAAGCTTCAAAGAAGAGAAAAATGGCAAATAAGTACCATATTCGCTCAATTAGTTTACCTTCTAGATCTCACCCTAGCACCATTAGAGTGGAGGAGGAGCTGAGCAAGCTAAAGACTTGGGAAGGAAAATCGACACCCTCTTTAGAGTCCATTCAGAATGGCCTGTCCTTGCTTCAAGAACTGTACCTTGCTTTGGATGATCTTCTCAACATGTCATCCACCCAACAAGTGATTTCTCTCCACAAAGGTGACAAATGTGTGGAAGAAGTGTTGGATGGTTCTATGAGAATTTTGGATATGTGTGGCATCACAAGGGACACCTTGTTGCAGATCAAGGAAAATGTCCAAGCCCTTCACTCTGCCCTTCGAAGAAGAAAAGGAGATTCAAGTGTTGAAACGAGTGTGGCTGAGTACAAATTCTTCGCTAAGAAGATGAAGAAGAATGTGAACAAGTTGATCACATCATTGAAGCATATGGATTCCAAGTTTGGGGTGTCCCCACTTTTGGATCTTGATCACCACCTTGCTTCTGTGACTAGAGTGCTGAGGGAAGTCATTGTGATAAACTTGTCGGTGTTCCAATCTATTTTGTCATTCTTGACCGTGTCTTCGTCGAAATCGAAGGGAACGAAATGGTTGCTGGTGGCAAAACTGATGCACAAGGGGGTAAAACCGTCTGAGGAAAACTCAGAGAATGAGAATGAGTTGTGTTGTGTGGATATGGCTTTGAGCACTCTTCTAAATGAAGGTGCTCATGATGAGAGCATTCGGGTAGCGCATGAAAGATTGGAGGCTTTGGAGAATGCCATTGAAAGTGTTGAGAATGGCTTGGAGAGTGTTTTTAGGCGCTTGATTAAAACCAGAGCTTCCCTTCTCAATATAATCTCTCAGTAGGGTACTTTCAGTACCAATTTTTCTACAAATCCTAATATGCATACAAATTTTAGGAGTATGCTAAGGAATGATTTGTACATGATTTGTATATGTATACAATCCAGAAGTAATACAATGATTTCTGTTAATCTTATTTTCTGCATATTCTATGCCTTCTATTTATCTTCTTTTTGTTCATGTTTAGATAATTAATATGATTTGTCCATCCATAGCTTCGCTTAAAAAGTATAAGCAGTAAGATTCTATTATTCCTTTTCATAAAAAAATTAGAGGGACAGTTAGTAATTCATATGCAGAATGAAGGGAAATCTGCTAGTTTTTGCTTAAATTTACTCATTTTTTTGCTAAAGGGACTAATCTCTAAACTAGGTCAAAGATACAGTGCGGGATTAAACATCTTTCATCTACTTTTTCTTTCTCATTGACGCATTATGTCATGCAAATGGTCTATCCCCACAAATTAACCACAGTTACAATAGAAAACATTCTCAAGCACATTGTCCACCTCATGATTTAGACATGCATTGATAAAGGGTGAGATTTTGTCAAATTAGCATACTCATTCTAAACTAAAGAATAGCCCAAGAATCAAATAACCTAACTTTGACTTAAAAAGAAGTGTTAATGCACAGATAGAGAGGGGTTTTTGTGGTAATGGTAGCCTCCGAAAATAACGCTTCTTGTTCTTTTTGGCACAATCAACTCCATGACGAAGGGAAGGGATATAATACAACTCCATTGTTTAAATCTTCTAAATTTATCAGATCAATCAATCAATAGGTTGTTTCATAGTTATTCATCTTTTTATAAGTCTATTTGAACATCTATATCATCTATGAAGTTCAAAATTCGAATAAAAGATTATGATACATATTTTCTTTTGGTCAGCATTATACATAAGCCTAGCTAAGACAACACAACGTCTTAGTAAACAAAATTCACAATAGAATAATTACATCAGCACTAATTTTATTTAATTTTTAACAACAATAAATTTTTATTGTATTGTTTAATCTTATTTTTATTTATTCGGGACATATTTTTATAATGGGGAATGATTAAAGTCAAAATTATAAGATATTTTGACACGGTGAGGAGAAATACAGCGTTTGTATTAAGATGGTGTAATTTTTAAGCGAATTTATCGATCTGAATAACTTTTTTAAAAGAATTACGAATTTGAATAAGCTGTTATTGGATTAATAATATGATTTTGAAGAAGTAATCACCCAACATTATTGTTGATTTTTTGAATATTAAAAAAGTCACAGTTTCTTTTTTATTTTAATTAATGGTGTCACTTAAATGACAACTTTATTTTTTTAAAGTCATTATATTAAATGACAAGTTCTATTTTTGTTAAACAAACTATTACATAAACAATAATTTATCTTTTTTTATATACTTTATCATATATATATATATATATATATATATATATATATATATATATATATATATATATTTTTTTTATATTTATAGCTTGTAAATATACAAATTAAAATTATTTTCTGAAATGATGCTTTGGTGATGTAATGCAAACTATTACTCAAAAATTATCTATTTTGATCAGTTATTGTCTTCGTGCATGTTTGATTTCATATTATAAACGTTTAGAATTGATTTTGATAATCAAAATTATATTGATAAATTATTTGGATGGTTTTTAAAATTAAATTTAAAATAATAAATTTAAAGCAATTATTTCTAACTCTTCATCTATTCGAATCGATTTGCAAGGACATTCTTCCAAACACATTTTACGTTTGATAGTTATTTTTTAATAAATAAAACACTGTATTAACAGTTTGGCTAAGTGAAAGTTGTGAGTTTAACTGGATAATAAAAAATTGTAATAGGTAATAGAAAATTTATTAAACGAGAAACTTTAAGTTATAATATATGTAATAATGAATTTCTTTTATGAACATCAATTAAAATTTTGTTAAAGCTTTAATTGAACTACATTAAGTATTAATATATTTGTTCTCTATTATTCTTTCTTATCCATCTAACTCTTCTTTGAAGATTTTATTTATATGTTTGTTATTATTTTTTCTTATCCATCTAACTTCTCTTTGATTGTTTTCGGCTATCGTTTTATTCATTTTTGTGATAGAGGGTGTGGATTTTTTTTTTCCAGCTATTTCGAAGGTGTGAATAAATTTATTTAAGCAGTTTAGATTGACTAATATCACAAGTAAATTAAAGTAATTGAATAAATTCTCGTTTATTTTAATATTTCATTAGGGGTGACACCAAGTTAGGTCTAATTGCCCTTTTGTTTTTTATAAAATAAATTTATATAAAAATTTAAATTTGAAATTTGATTTTGTTTAGATTTATCGTTCTCAAGAATAAAAATATATTGCTTATTAATATATATGTCTTTTGACGAAATTTTTTATTTAAATTAATTTTATAAAAAAATAAAATAAAATATAATTTTTCTTTATTTTTTAAAATTTTTGGTGTGTGGACGTCCTAAGTATAATTTATATCTTCCTCTCAATCCCAAAAGTGCAATATCTGAATTATAAATCTGTCCAGAGTTACAGAAGCGAAGACATTATTTGTTTCAAACCACACCTTTGTTTGTTCTTTTCTTTTTAATTTAAAGCACGCCTTTAGATTAAATAATGCTTGATGTAACAAATATGAACTCAAAAGCCTAGCCTAAATCATCACAAAAAAGGCGATTCTCGAAGTCTTCAATTAAAAAATAGGCCATGTTTTTTGGGTAATAGATATTTTAGAATCTAGTTTCTGGATTTTCATCCATGGACCTAAGCCCATGGTAGATATATTCTCTGTGAAATGACTTCAAATATATTTATAATATGTTTACACTATGTAGTTAAAAAATGAATTAAAGTCACCACAAATAAATTTAAAAAAAAAAAACCTCAAAACAATAGAAAACAAAGTCACATATTCGTAATCAAAATTAAAATAGAAAACATTTTCTTAAACAAAAGATACGTACCATTCCTATTCCTTTCTCTAATAAATTCTAGGAATTATGATATACGTTTGTTGTTATCTTCGAAATTGACGTAATGTGTTCCAAGGCACGCCTTTTATTTTGTTCTCAAACTTTTTTTGAAGTAATATAAAGCATCCCTTGAATTAAATAATGCTTAATGTAACAACGTGGACCACAAAACCATTGAAAAAGTCATTGTCTAAGGTCAAAAGTTGTATAGTTCAGCCATATCTTTGGGAAGCAAGAAAAGAATCTGGAATCAAAAGAAATCGTGATTTGTACAACAAATCAATATTGTGATTTCTTGATTTTCACCCATCATCCTAATTCACTCTTACATATTTCTCATTCTAGATGCGTAAGTTCAATTTCACCCACAAGTCTATCAAATTTTTTATGTAATCATATATATGTTTTAATGTAATTAACTTGGAGTTTATGATATTATGAGTCAAACAAAATCATAGTCAACAAACTATACTCTAAACACGATATTAGTTTATCAAATACGTTTGAAAATCTTCTTGTCACATCCAATTGGACGGCAATTAATTTTCTAAAATCACTTAAAACAGAAATATTAGGTTTAAGGCCGGCAAAGTATGGAAGATTAGAACTTGGTAGCAACGTGTACCATATTAAAGTACGAATTATGTTACCCTCATAATATTTAAGAGGAATAAAGCTAAAGAACAAAGCTTTTTTTAGTAATTGATTCAATTCATTCGCGCAAAATATCTATTGTGTATGATCTTTTGAAAGAGACTACTCCTTACACATAAGAACAATAATGCAAAATACATAATCCTAGAGTAGTACACCGAATTCAAACTTTGGCTGGTCGTGATCCGTAGAAGGAACACTGTGGTAACAACGTACGTGTTCGGCCGGTGAAAATGATCCTTATTTTTTGCCATTTTAGTTACGCGAGTTAAGGTTCAAGGAACTTTGGAAGAGAAGCTTTAAATGTAACCGACCTTCATGAACATAATAAAAGAGTATGTACCGTGCGTGCCATTGGCGGTGGCTTTTTCTTAGATTCATTGAAGCACAGGGTTTGGTCCTTTTCGTCTCTTCTTCACACACGACCCACCTAAATTATGAGAAACATACCTATCCCATGTGTTCCTTTTGTTTTCCTGAACGTGGTAGTGTTTGTTTATTTTTTAATAGTAGATTTAATGCACACTCACAATTATTGACTAGAACCAGAACCAGAACATTAATCACTGTCGGTAAAACTCACATGCGAACTATTAATCAGACACAGATTGTAACCAATTCTGCTACAATTCCTAGAAAAAATTACTGACCGAACAAGGAAAATAACTTACGGAGATTCGAATTCAGAGTAATGGGAAGGTGGGAGATGCCTATCCCATGTGATATAATTATAAAGGTGTTTCATTTAAAATATGGATGGCTACTCCTTTGGTTTGATGACGAAAACGTGACAGCATAACTACGTCACAGAAAAACCAAACACTACATACAACCTTAGGAAATCCATTTTTCTATGAAATGGCATCAGGGTCTATAATAAACTTGTGGACTTCTCTCTCTGCTTTCTAATGTCTAGAAGTATCCATAGGGGTGTATTATATAGCACTGAGTCTGATTTTCATGTTGGGAACCCTTTAAGATGAAAAGGGCTACGTTTTCTCCAAAGCATTCTAGCAGCAAGTATGGTGTTAGATCCATTAGTTTGCCAACAAGATCACATCCAAGCACAGCTAGAAGTGAAGAGGAGTTGAGCAAGCTTAAATCATTGGATGCATCATCATCATCATCATCTACATCAAAGGTAGAAACAATTTGCTGTGGTTTATCTGGTCTTTCAGAATTGTACAAGTCCATTGAAGATCTTTTGAGATTGCCATTGACCCAACAAGCACTAGGGCAACACCAGAATGAGAAATGGGTGAATGAGATGCTAGATTGCCCAGTAAGATTCTTGGACCTATTGGGCATAACAAGGGATGCAATTCTGTTAATGAAAGGAAGTGTAGAGGAACTTCAGTCTGCAATCAGAAGAAGGGTTGGTGATTGTGACATGGAGAACCATCTTTCTACATATTGGAAACTCAGAAGGAACATGAGGAAAGAGTGCACAAAATCTCTGCTTTTGTTGAAGCAGATGGATGATGAGTTATCTGGGGCTTCTCTTCCATTGGATCTTAATGACCACCTTTCTGCAGTGGTAAGAGTGCTAAGAGAAGCTAATTGGATCACAAGCTCCATCTTTCAGACTCTTGTTGTGTTCCTTTCTTCACCAATCTTGAAACTAAAGACTAATAAGTGGGCTTTTGTGTCAAGATTGATGCAGAAGGGTGTGTTTGCTTACAACAATCATGAGGAAAATATAAATGAATTGGAAAAGGTGGATTTGATTGTGGACAATCTGAGCAGAGATGCTGAGGCTGAGAAGATTCAATCTGCACATGGAAGGTTGGAAGCTTTGGTGATTGCCATGGAAGGAATTGAAAATGGATTGGAATGCTTGTTTAAGCGGCTGATTAATACTAGAGTATCTTTTCTGAATATATTTTCTCCTTAGGGGATGGTATAGCAGGCATGAGCGTAGTAAAAAACTCTGGCTCAATTAGGCCTTGTTATGTGATGCATAGCAGAGAGTTTGTGAAATTTGCCATGTGTACAAATAGAGTTGTTAAATATGTAACTGTACATTCTGCTTGTTTTTCTTTCACATCTTCTATCCTTTTACCACAATGCTAAACATCTCTTAATTTTTTTTTTCTTTGGGACATTTTCAATGATGCTCTGGCCTTGAACGTTTGAAGATAGACTCGTGGTTGGGAAAGGAGGCAATTAAAGTAAGATGTGAGATTAAGTTGTATCTCCTTAAAATTCTACATATGTTGGGTTGTTTGATGTAATAGGAGTAACTTACTCATCCAATACTTTTACTTTTATAAAGGTTAATGATTAAGTTTTTTAAAGCGACACATGATATAATTCAGTATTAATGAGTAATGAATTCGTTTATATAAAATCATCACAACTTTTTAAATTTAGAATTCTTGTGAGTCTTTTTTCTTTTCTAAATTTATTTTAAATATGGAACTTTCATGAACTCCTAAACTATATAATTATAAGACTAGATATTCAATTATTTGATAATAGTGAGTAATTCAACCACTGCAATATGAAATCTTGGTGAAGTAAATGAAATTAGCACGGATAGACAATGCAAGGCATCAGCTATTTGTAGTTTGAACTCATCTAGCGATTCAAATAGGTTGTTATATATACAGCATTTGTCCTAGTGTATTAAGACTCCAATGAGCAAAAGCTACACATGACCGCCAATATTATAACCAAACTTTGTAATGTAAATACTAATATATATATATATATATATATATATATATATATATATATATAATATTTTTTTAGAAAAAAATATATAAATTTGCAAATGTGATGAGATGAACTTTCTTAATGTGTTGAACACCATCAAACTTAGAAATAAGGGCAATAATACTATAATTCATCCTATAAATTTATAACAAATATTTAATTAAATTTGATGAAAAAATTTTACACCTATTTTAGTGACAAAATTACTAACAAATTTATAAACAAAATTTCATTACTAATTAATTTTAAAAGAAATCAATTACTCAGACTTTACCAATAAATTAAAAAAATAAATCAATACTGACAAATTTAACAATAGATTCTAAAAGCATTTAATTATTAATCGATTTTACCGCAAAATATCAAAGTCCAAAATAATAACAAAATTTGGAATTCAATTAAAACAAAAAAACTCAGTGAGAATCTACTTAAAATTTCTCAACCAAACACCAAAATGATAATTAAGCAACAAAATAACGGACATAAAAAATGGAATGGTATTTTTGTAAATAAATTAATCAATTTTATGTCAGGCCTATAATAATTACACATGAAAGAGGCCTTACATCGACTTAAATTACGTCAGACCTATAATGGTAAGAAATAAATACATTTTTATGTCTGATTGTCTCACGTTCAATATAAATCTACTTTAAATTTCAAAATTAGGCCTTTCTTCCTCACTTGTCACTGCCTGAACATTGTTGTTGCGACTTAGATTTTCTACTCCTGCAATGAAGTTCTACATTTTGAGGCCGACATTGGTGACAAAGAGAAGCGGTTATTTATGCTTCAGTGGTGGTTTTCTCATGAAACAACCTTTTCTCTAATTATTTTTTGCATTGAGGTTAGTTCGTACTCCTTTTATATATATATATATATATATATATATATATATATATATATATATACACTGTAATGCAATTGTTTTTAGGGAACTCATCTCTATGCACGAATGTCTCTCTTGGTTGTATTGAATGTTAGGAATTTAAATTGAGTCTAAGTTTCACATTGATTAGAAATGAAAAAGTAGAGCATTATATAAGGATAAAGACTCATCAACCTATTGCCTTAAGGTATTAGGTTGAGAGTGGTGTTAATGTTTTATGTAGTTGGACTCAGGTTTCATTGGTGTTGTATCTCCTCGGTAAACCTCTCTCTCAATAAACCTAACAAGGGGTATTAGAGCCGATGGTCAAAACTGGCTCAAACGAGTGTAGTATAGTCCTTGTATCGAAAGTCTTACTTGTGGTTGGGAATGCTTCCGCTGGAGGGAGAGTCAAGGTCTATAAACCCTTCGTCTTAAGGTTTTGGGTTAAGAGTGATGTCAATCCCTTATATGTGGGTTGGCTCATGCTCATTGGTGTTGTTGTATGTCCCTGGTGATCCTCTCTCGAAAGATACAACAAGTGGTATCAAAGCCGATGGTTAAAACCGGCTCAGACGAGTGCAATATGGTCCTTGTATCAAAAGTCTTCTTGGCAAGGATTCTAGGTAAGCGTGTCCTATTAAGAAGAACAAATATACAGAAAAGGCAGAAGATGAGTACTCGTGGTTGGGAATGCTTCCGCTGGAGGAGGAGTGTACCAATAATGTGGTTGAAGGGACTCACCCTTTGAGGGGGAGATTATTAGGAATCCAAGTGTGAGTCTAAGTCTCACATTGGTTAGAAATGAGAAAGTGAAACACTATATAAGGATAAAGACCCATAAACTCATTGCCTTCTAAGATTTTGGGTTGAGAGTGATGATTGGACTCAGGTCTCATTGGTGTTGTATATTCTCGATAAACCTCTCCCTTGATAAACCTAACATTGAGTATGTGTTATGATTGATAGTTTGTTTATTAAAAAATTTTATGGTTGAATGTCTTAAAAATAGTTCACTAGTATACATTGTAGTTTATATTTTAAAAATTGATAGTTTTTATATGCATTGTTCAAAAATTTTATGATTTAATGTCTTAAAACTAGTTTATTAGTATACATATAGTTTATGCTGTAAAAATTTAGAAAATATAGTGAAATTAATATGCTAGTTGATATTAAGATTTGTTAAGTTTTTAAATTTTAATTTTAGATGTAGACTTTGAGTAAACCATATTTCTTGTTTGAGATTACGTGCGAATGATTAAATATTGATAGTTTATGTTAACTTTGAATTTTTCCATTGGATAGTTTGTAAAAATTATTTTTTATAATTTGTTAATATGTGTATATTATAAGTATATCCATAAATAGGGATGGATCTTTGTATGTCTTGAGGGGACCATGGTCCCCCAAAATTTTTAAATTTTTTAAAAAGTATATTTCTGAAGTTTTTAAATTTTTTTAAAATTATTTCTAAAGTTTTTAAATTTAAAAAAAAATATATTATATTTATGGAAATTAAATTAAATAATTTTTTGATAAAATATAATATTTAATGTTAATAAATAATAAACTATAAAATTAAATATAATAAAGAATAAAAATATTATTGAGATATTTTTTATGTTCTCTCTCATTCTTCTAAGTTTCTCAATTATTCTATTTATCTTTCACTCTTACATATCTTTTTTTTTGTTTTAAAAGAAAAAAATTAGACACAAATTCGTTCTTTCTACTCTCATTTTTTCATTTGTTCTCTTCCTTTCCTAAAGATAAAAAAGATATTTTTTTATCTCTTGATAGTAAAATATTAGTTTAATAGTTAATATTTTTATTTTCATCTTATAAGTCTTTTGTATATTTATTTTTTATGAATGTAGAAGAAAAAATTATGTACTATATGTTTTTTCATAACCATTTTTAGTTTTGACTTGATTATCATGTATTTTTCTTATAATAATTTTGTGTCTCAATTTTCGATTAAATTTTGATAAATTATTTTTAGTCTTAAACTTTTCTTTTTTAAATAGGTATATATTTATGAGAAATAAAATAATAGATTAATTTTTGTTAAAGTGAAAAAAATGAAGATATATGTGAAGATAAAAACTAAGACAAATTTACTTCTTTACTTATTTTCAAGTATGATATTAAGAATACTTCTTTACCTATTTCTTAATATTCAAAGAATTGTAGGTGGGAGATTCATATTAATTGTTTGGAACATATACCCGAAAAATGTTCTCAAATATAAGAGTATCCAATGACGGAAAGGAATGAAATTAAAAAAAAATATTTAAAATGGGTTCTATATCTCATACAACATCACAGTTCTATAAAGAGAAACATACAAGGATATTTCAATATTAAATATATATAATTTTGTTATATTAGTGACAATGGTTAAATATATAAATTTTAAGTGTAATATTTTGACTCCTTCAAACTTTTTGATCAAGATCTGTCATTAACAAATTTGATAAAATTTCGACTCAAACTATTTTGTGTTGTTCTCCAATGGTCATGCGTGACCATTTTCATTTTTGTGTATTTCAAAGATTGATGTAAAATTTTATTAAATTTATAATGATATATTACTTCATGTACGTGTTAGAGAATTATGGAAAATGTTTTTCTAAATGGGTAGGGTCTTACCTTGTAAAAATAAAAAAATGTGAGAATTATGAAATTTGTTACAAACGTAGCTATGGATTGAAGCTAGATGAATGCATGTCATGCTAGTGAAAACTATGAAAAGGGAGTTGATAAGTTCTTGCAATATGTATAAGAAGATGCAAAACCTATGAACATGATATATTATTGTCCTTCTTTGTTGTCAAAATCAAATACGTGAGGATTTGGGCAAAATATGTGATCACATATTCATCTTTAGTATTGGCAAGAGTTATACAATTTAGAAGCCTTCTACATTGTGAACAACAAAATATGTTAATTTACAACAGTATTTTGTTGAATTTGGTGCAAAATTAACATATTTTATAGATGAAATTACTAAGAAATAAATAAAAAATCAATTACTGATTACTTTAGAAAAAAATATTATAAATGATTTTACCAAAGAATTTTTAAAAAATTCAATTACCAATAATATTTACCACAAAATAATCAAAGTTTAAAGCAAGAACTATGATACCCATTTTATCGACAAAAATATTCAATGATAATAAAAATTCAAAATTAGTGATAAAAAATTATCTTGGTAATAAAAACTCTAATATATTGAATTCATTACTGACAAATATTTTTATCGGTAATTAAAAGTGAAAATTTTGTTGATCAAATTTGTGAAAAAATTTTGTTTTATTCATATTTTTTGTTTCAATTGATAAAATTATGTGAGTAGTTTACTGTCTGTTTTTTTTTTATGCTAACTAATGGAGCTATATTTTGAAGCAGGCAAAAAGTAGACCTAGACTGCTACTTGCAATATTTAGTATGGAGGCTGAGTTTGTTTCTTATTTTAAGGCTACCTCACATGGTGTATAGTTGAAAAAATTTATTTCTATGTTTAGAGTTATGGATTCACTTGTTAGGCCATTGAAGTTATATTGTGATAACTATGTTGCATTATTTATGGCTAAGAATAATAAGAGTAGAAGTCAAATTAAGCACATTGACATTGAATATCTAGCCATAAGAACATGTGAGAAGTGGTCATTGAGTACGTTAGTACTGAGTTGTTAGTACTGAGTTGATGATTGTCCATTTGACTAAAGGCATGTCATTAAAGAATTTTAAGGATCATTTAGCGCAAATGGGAGTTGGTTCCATGTTGTGATAATCATCATATTTACTTTGATAAAACTCTTATTTAGTTTTTCTCATTTTTTTTTGTGCACATATTTATTTATTTTGAGAAATTTCATTTGACCGAGAATAAACATATGGTGTACTCATTATAGTTAAGAGTCTTTGATGAGAGACTTGATATATTGTGATACATGAGAGATAAAACTCACTTTTGGAGAATGTGTCTCCATGATCCTTGTATTTAGTTTCTTGTATTGATTGATAATAGGATAAATAGACCAAGTGGGAGAATGTTGAAAATTTAAATATGTGATATGTGGGATAATATGATATATTCACATGATCAACCATTTCTATAGTTGAAAATTTAAATGTGTGATATGTGGGATAATATGAGATATTCACATGTAGTTCATTTGTCAATCAATTTTATAATTATGTAAATCTGATACTGTAATCTCATATAATTGGCTACAATTTATTATTGCAACTACTTGTAATGGATAGAGAGCTCTATAAATTTTACAGGTACCTTATGCTTTGGATCATCAAATATGTTCTTTTGTATAGTATATTATTATACGATCAAAGTTTAGAAGGTGAGTGTTTAAAATGAAAAAGTTCATCAAAAGATTGAGGGTAACAATAACTAAAGGGTAGTCTTTATTATTTTTTTCACATTAGTTTTACATTAATATCATGCTCTTGAAATAACCAATCAGTTGTTGAACTCTCAATCGCCAAAGCATAATACTAATACAGTTATGCGACTAGTTGTGCAACCCAAATAATGTGTGACTAAGAAGAATTTTTATAGTAGTTCACCGTAAGCATGATACTTCAACTAGAATATTTTATGAAAATAAGTCTAAATTGCATTATGAAAAAAATACAATGTTTCATATTGATATTTAATTTCATAATATCTGAAAGTTGATGTGAAATCAAATAGTGTTTAAGTAAAAAGCACTAAAATAAAATCATTGATAATGACGAGTTTTAGTGATAAAAAATAATTAGTTAATGTAGTAATCAATTTAAACACCAATTCATAAATTAAAAATAGAAACTAAAATAGTTTAAAAAAATTATAATTGGTCTTTAAATTTGTAAATAAAATAATTTTTAATAAAAATTGGTCACAACCATTAGTTACCAAGGATTAGACTACCAAAGAAATTAATCTCTAATTAAAAAATTGGTCTTTAAACATATTTTTACCATTAAAATTGGTCATTATTTAATAGTTTTCTGGTAATGGAAAAAAATACAAATATTTTTAATAAACCATTAAAGATTGAATTATTTTAGAAATTAAAAGAGGAGTTTAGTTTAGTTAAGGTAATGAAAGGAATTAATAAATTTTTACTAAGTCATTTTATTATTTTCTCCTTATATAAGGATTTTGTTTCAATTTAAGATGCAGCCATATTTTTATTTGATTTTAATTATTTGACGTATTTTATGAAATCTACATAAAACATCTACAAAAATTCCTTAATATGAAAGCAGATGATGAATTATTAGATAATGCGATAAAAGTTGTTTTTCTTATTTCATTCTTTCATGATAGTACATAGAGATGACAAATAAACCCGTGCCCGTGGGTATCACCCGAACCCGTCCCCGTTTTGACGGGGAATCCCCGCTTTGACTGGGTATGGATATGGGTATGGGTAATACCCGAAATTTTCAACTGGGGATGGGGATGGG
>Ga0214544_1003842_pt1 | contig 30662 bp, 12 predicted proteins | sample CNSS3metaG_FD_160074 | JGI IMG/M metagenome (GOLD analysis project Ga0214544, IMG submission 160074) | Root nodule microbial communities from cowpea collected in UCLA plant growth center, Los Angeles, California, USA - CNSS3 | ecosystem: Host-associated > Plants > Roots > Nodule | place: USA...
TATATATATATATATATATATATATATATATATATATATATATATATATATATATATATATATAACAGTCCCTTTCCCTAAAGTAGGAACTTATCTTTTGTACATTTTGAATATGGGTTTGATTAGCAAAGTATTGAAATAAATCATTTTTTTCTATTAAATTAAAATTAATTTATGGTTACCTTGATGTACTTTATTTTATAAGTTCTTACCCAGAAATATAATTATTCAAGTTGAACCTGTAATTGAAAGTATCTCGCCCCTGATTTTATACTCAAATTAATTCAGTAAGTGTTTATCATCATTTTAGGAAAGCATGGAGAGTGAACAGAAGTTTCATAACCACTGTTTCTCGTCTCTTGTCAGACTTTCATTCCATGCACCAATCAACTACACAAACTGATTTCAAAAAGTGTTGCTGCAAAATATTAAACCTCTAAGAGACTTTTCTACTTAGCGGGATTAACTGTATATTTAGCTCTACAGGAACAAAGCTTAACCATAAATGGTAAATCAATGAACAATAACCTTCACAACCTGAACCACAAAAGTCATTTTATTCATAATTTGCATTACAATTAAGAAGCATATTTATGATTTGATTTACATTCACAGAGACATATGTGTGATGGTCTTTGTCTTGACCAAAACATCATAATTAACACAAAGCATTGAAGTGAAAGAGCAAAGAAGAGTGATTCATGACAATGCAAGAAAACACAAAGCAGATTCTCTTATTATTTAAGCAGTAATAAGATAAAAGGGGATGTTGCATGTTCTAGGCATGGTTGTTGTTGTCCTCCACTGGAGGGTACTTTCCATAAGGTGGCTTCTTCTTGAAGGGTGGCTTTTTGTATATTGGCTTGTGGAAAGGTTTTGGCTTGTAAATGGGATGCTTATAAATTGGACGCTTGTAAATGGGATGTTTCTTGATTGGTTTGTAATAAGTAGCAAAACCTTGAGGAATGAGGATTAGGGCAGCAAGAAGTAACACCAGAAAGGTTGAAAAGGAAGCCATGTTTAGGGTTGGTGTGCCTAACAGACTCAGTAATGTGTTCATATATATAGTATAGTTGAGGGGTCAATGTAGGTGTAAGGTCTCAATCTAGGTCATTAATTATTTGCTTTCTCACACTATGATATTTGCCAAAGTTTGGTGTCATTATTCAAAATTGATTTAGACCCTTTGGTCCCATGTGGCATTGTAGCAAACCAAGAACCTGGACACAAACTGTATATTTATCCATAAAGATCTCTAAAGAAATATAAAAGAAGAATTATAAATTAAAATTAATTTATACTAAGTTAGAATAAAAAATTTGATAACAAAGTTTTTCCAAATTAGTTTAATCATTAAGTTCATTTTTCATATTTTTTGTTTTAAAAGCTTTTTTTGAAGAAACTCGTACAAACATGTTTAAATGTTTCAATATATTTTTAAAATGTAATTTAATTTATGTATACACGTAATACAACTACTAATTTAAATTCAAATCCGTTATAGGGAAGATTAAGTGTAGTGTTGTTCCTCTCAAATCCAGTTGAAAAAGTCAAAACTTGTTAGAAAAAATCAATTTGAGGGGACTCCTTATCTTGCGAGAAACTTCATAACACTTATATAATAAATGCAAGAACCCCACAGGCCTTTGCAAGTTGAAACAATTATAAATGGTAAAGTTAAAATGAGTTGTATTTGGTTGCGTGTGGTGTGCAATCCTAGCATGTGTTCTGTCTCAATCAAGATGTTGATGACCACGTTATATAAAGAGTACAGTGTAATTTTAAAATGTTGATTTTATTTACTTCAACTTTTTTTTTCAAATATCGTTAAGATATAGGTGCTATAGGAGTTATATTTCATAATCCATGGGTGTGAGTTATTTCTTAAACCATCTTAGTATTCAAAGTTTTCATGTAAATTTCATATGAGTATGTGAAGAAAAAACTACCTTGTGTTTGAACTAGGGATTTCAACAATTCTTAAATAATTAATTTGGATGAATAAATTAAAGTATTTTAAATTTTAATTTTCTTGTTTGATAAAACAATTTAATTTTTATTTTATAGTGAACTCAACTTTGCCTTTAAATTTAACTTACTTAGTTTGAACTTTAATTCGGTATGACTCGTCTTGACTTTTGGTTCAAGTCGACATTTGGCCCGACTCAATCTTTGGCTCGGCTTGACCTTCAACTCGACTTGACCTTCAGTCAGTCCGACTAGACTCAACCTTCTATCTGGGCTGGGCTGATTTGACCTTCATCACAGGCAGGTCAGGCTCAGTCTTTGGCCCAGTTCAGCCCGCTTCGACCTTCGACTCGGGTCCAACCCAACTCGATGTACAATCCAAGTCAGCTTAGCTCGACCTTTTGTGCAACCCAACTTGATTTTTTGGACTTGTGGACTTTTTTGTTCTAACTAATGATCAATTCCACAACTTCGGGAATTACCAATGAGCAATTCCACAATTTGGAAATTTTCAATCTCTTTCTTTTTTTTAGTAAATTTCAAATTCTACTTTTCTAATTATTTGAAATACCTTATTAAAATTCCTTAATTTCAATTACCTTTTAATTTCATCATCCAAACATATCATTTTCATTGAAAGGATTTCAAATTTTGTAAATAAATAAATTACTCTCTTAAATTGTCTCATCTAAGCACACTTTTAGGGTTTCAGTTCTTACTAAAAACGGATAGGACCGGTCCCAATCCCATTACGAGTTATAACATTTTCTTCTTCAAAAAGAGATTGAATTAGTGTTGTCATTGATTAAGAAAAGGCTTAGTTAGTCCTTCGGTCCTCGTATTTGTTCATTTAGTTCAATTTGATCCTCTTATATTTTGGGGTTTAATTAAGTCTTCCTATTTTTTAAAATGGTCCAATTTAATTCCTTTCGTTATGTTTGAGTAAACTCCTTTCACATAATGTTGAATTATCATTATGCAAGTGAAACGTGACAAAAATGGCTTCATTCATCCTCCTTTGTTATTCTCTCCGCTCTCACACCCAAGCACCAAAATCACACTAACACAACCTCCAACATGACACTCGACAACCCTGAAGTGGAAGTCCAGCTAGGTAGATGGTTTAGTGGAAGAGACCTTGGTGGTTGAGTCTTCAACGCCATCATGAATCAACACCTTTGTGGGATTTGCTCTTTTGGCTTTGTAGTAAAGTTAGATTTCCATGGGCATGATTTGAGTTCAGTTGGGTTGGAGGAAGGGTAGTGAAAGTGTGGAACAAGGTAAGGTTAGTTTAATGTGCTTGTATCAAGGAGTAGTTTGTTGCATGTGTTGGGGTCTATTTATACTCAAGATTCAATGGGGTTTGACAAAAAGTAAATCCCACTTCCCCAATAAGCTTAAAGTCTTTGGTTTCAGCATCCATGAAGATATCACCATGGAAGAGGAAGAAGAGTTGCTCATTCATGATGACATTGAAGACTCAACCACCAAGGTCTCTTCCGCTTCCCCATCTGTCTCGCTGAACTTCCACTTTAGGGCCACTAGGTGTCATGTTGGAGGTTGTGTTAGTGTGGTTTGGTGCTTGGGTGTGAGAAAGGAGAGAATAAAGAAGAAGGATGAATGAAACCTTTTCTACCATGTTTCACTTCCACAATGAAAGCTCAACATTATGTAAAAGGCATGTTTACTCAACATTACAGAAGGGACTAAATTAGACCATTTTAAAAAAATAGGAGGACTTAATTAAATCTTAAAAAATTAAGAGGATCAAATTGAACCAACTAAACAAATACGAGGACTAAAAGACTACTTAAGCCTTTAAAAAAAGTATCACATGAATTATGAGAGTAGTATCTTATGAGTCTTTCGATAAAGGATAAGCGAGGAGACATAATACTAATGAGACATAAGAATAATTCATTCATAAGAAATTAATACCACTTCCAACCCAAAAATTTAAAATAATAAATTTATGTTTTCTTATTTACGTAGTGCTTAATTTTCTCATTTATATTTATATTTAATATGAGACTTACACTCACATTTAAAAAATCATGAACCAATATGTAAGTGAAAAAAAGTTTATCTATACTACCTTAAAATACGTAGAAAATAAATGCTATTAACTTTGTATGAAAACTAAATATTAAAATTATATTTACTTCACAAAAATAAATAATTATATTTTAATTATATTTAACTTTTTTTAATTTAATATATATATATATATATATATATATATATATATATATATATATATATATATATATATATATATTATTAAAGTAGTAATTTTTTTGTAAGAGTGTCAAAATACTCTTTTCCATTTATTAATAAAAAAATTTACACTAAATATGTGGGATAAAGCATGATAAGTTAATAGTAATGGAGTACTAAATTGTGCTTGGTATTGGTGTTTTATTCATACGTTTTGATTACCAAAATCATAGAAGTTGGAAGCAAATGCCATTGAGATGCAATTCACGTTTATACATTATAAAATACTACACAAGAAAAAAAATAAAGAGACACATGTGTGAAATATTGAGATAATTTATGTTTCTATTGGGAAAATAAAAGGTAAAATTAAATTAAGAACCTCCCAATGTTATTTCTCAAATACTTGTGCATATAGTGGATTCAATCACGATTTTATCAAGAAAATGTGATTTACCATTGAATTTAACTTGTGAGTTATGTGTTATTTTTTTTTAAATAAGGAAATAACTGATAAAAAATAAATAAAGTATAAGAAACAAAACTTTAGCAGTCTAAAGTATCACAATTTAGAACTACGGTAATCATCTTTTGACAAAATAAATTTATACATGTTTTGTTAGTCCGACTTGAATAACTACTTATTAGAATTTTTCTTTTTTTTTCTTGTCAATTTAGGTGATTTTTCAATTTTGATATTTAATAAGGTTGAAGACATTCCTAACTAAATTATGGATGATATTTGTGTTTTTTCAAAAAGTTAAAAAAAATTGTATTTTTTTTTTAGTATAAAATGTGTGTTTTTGCATAAACTTGGTTGGATATTGTGCTACAAGTTAAAACTTTAGTTATTTGAAAGTTTTTATATGATCGATTGCCTATTAATTTAAAGGTTCAAAAAAGGATATAATTTTATGTTTTTTTTATAGGAATAATGTTAAATCATTTTTCATTTGTTCATTCATTATTGTAGTCTTATACAGTTGTAGGAATGGTTGAAGGAAATTTTTCATAAATTACAATTTTCTTCTTTAAATTTGATCATTCATATCTGCTATATCACATTATGAGATGTCAAAGTTTCTACCTGTTATAATTTTATTTAAAATTTCTAAATTACTTAACGTAGAATTAACTAGGTGTGTCAAAAAAAAAAACATTATTCAAAATAATATTAAAAATATTATTATTTGTGTAAAGAAATATCTATGATCTACACAACAAATATATGATAATTCTTTTACTAGAAATTATTTGTAAACACGAAGCTGAAACTCAGAGTGATGTGAAAAGAAATGAAGCATGTAACAGTAACAATTTGTTAGTGAAGTAAGTGGAATTTTGAGGCAAAGAACCAAAGCGACAGACTGTAAATCTGTTGAAGTTGCCTTCACCGACAGCCAAAATTGGTGAAGTTTTATATTATGTTCTCAGCCTTACGTCTCACACTTACTTCCAAATATGGAAGAAGCCTTGCCACCACAACATATTATTACATCATTACAAATTTTCCAATTAAGATGATAAATATAATTTTATATTTATCAAGTATTAAAGATATTTATCAAATATAATTTCAGTAAGATTAGTCTCTAGCTTAATAGATAATTAGGTATGTTTAAAGGGACATAAGAACATTACGATTCATATTCTCTTTAAATAAATTTATTATTTTAATTTTGTAAATCTTATAATACTACATATTTAATCATGATACACAAAAAGGAATTCAACTTTCTTTAATCTCTCGTATAATTATTTGAGTATTAAGCATTAAAGTTAAAGATAATGATATTTTGATTATTAAATTTTAATAACTTTATCTTTTAATATAGTAATATTTTTTAAATGATTTTAAAATATTGAGAGTAAAAAAAATTATTTAAAAAATAACATTAAAATTATAAATGAAAGTCGTGAAAATTTATTTTTCTAAAATTAAATAACTATAACCATAATGTGATGTGATGAATGGTGATGACTCAATGGAATCTTCAAATCAAACCACCAAACTCCACGTGTCATCCACAGCGAGCTTCTATGTGACATGCCACCATCAATCATCCTTCTTTGTCGCTCTACATTTATCAATTTTTATTTTTAAGTATTCCATCCTTTTCAATGTAGCTATATTATCCCTCTTCAATCAAACATTATTGTGTTTTTTAATTAATGTTTTTATTTTAGTAATAGTAATATGTGTTTATTAAGAGAACGATGTTAGTTTATTAAACTAATACAAATTATATTTATATATATATATATATATATATATATAATTTTTAATCTATATGCAAGAATTTTAAACTATAGCTATCATGAACACGGAAATATTAAAGATTTGTTTGGACAAATTTCCTGTCAAATATTTTAAAAGTAGGAAATAAAAAAATTATAAATTAAAATTAACTTATATGTTACCTGATTTATATCTTTTAACACGTTGACAAAACATAATGAAATAAATAATAATATTTCTAACAACCATTGTATATAACTACTCAATAGCTTGTTATAATAATATAAATATTTGAATTGAGAAGATATTTTTTAAATATTATATTATGATGCTATGAAGGTTGTTAATAATTATATATATTGTCAAAGTATCATTATTATAATGAAATTTATCTTTGTAATCTAATTCGTGGGCATTTGGCTTGATGTAACCACATACAAATAAAAGCAAAAAAGACAAAAAAATAAAAAACATAAAATGTTTGATCATGTGTACACATATTTCTTGATAAAATATTTATAGTAAGATATGAAAGGTACCTCTTCATTCTCATTTCTTTCGTTTCATACATTTCGTAAATTTTAAAAGGTAAATAAAATAAAGATAACACACTTTATACCGACGAAAATTTTGTTATCTATCTTATGTTATGTTTGGACGAGAGAATTTAATAGAATAATTTATTTATTTAAAATATTAGAAATATTTTGAAGTAAAATAACTTGTTTAGATAGGAAATTAAAAGCAAATTGAAATTGAACTGACTTAGTCTGTGATGAAGGTCGAGTCGAGTCAGTTTGAGGGAAAGGTCGAGCAGAGTCAACCTAGGTCGGATGTCAAGTTGATTCGGCCTGAAATGAAGGTCGACTCGAGTCAGCATAGATAGATGATCAAGTCGAATTGACCCGTGCTAAAGGTATTGTCGAATCGGCATGGGCCGAAGGTTGAGCCGAGTCATCCTGGTTGAAGGTCGAGCCAAATCTGAAGGTAAGCCAAGTCGGCCTGAACCGAAGTCGAGCCAAGTCCACCTAAGTTGAAGTCGAGCCAAGAAGGTTGAACTGAGTCAACCCGAGCCAAAGTCCTAACCGAGTCAACCAAGGCTGAAGGTCGAGCCAAGTCAACCAAGTAGAGCTAATGGGCAAGCCAAGTCAGCTCGAGACGCAAGTCGAGCCGAGTCGGTGCAGATCAAAGGTTGAGCCAAGTCGGTCAGGACCAAAGGTCAAACCGAGTAGGCTCGGACCAAAGGTCGAGTTGGCCCAAACCGAAGATCGAGCTAAGTTGACCTAGGACAAAGGTCAAGTTGAGTCGTTCTCAAACTGAAGGTCGAGCCAAGTTAGCCTATACCGAAATTTGGGCTAGTCGGCCTAGGTTGAGTCGTTCTAGATCGAAGATCGAGCTAACTCAATGCAGGCTCAAAGGTAGCGTAGAGTGTGCCTTAAAATAGAAATTACATTACTTTATCCGGAAAAAAAATTGAAATCTAATATATTTCAATTATTTTATTCAAACAAATTGTTTAAGGAATAAAAGGAATTCAATTGTAAGTAATTCAAATACTGTGTATTTTAATTTCTTTGAATTTTTGAAATCCTTCATCCGAACACAATATAAAACTTTTGTCATAGAAGAAATGGAGAGAAAAATTAGAGAGGATTATTTCACTAACAATTTTTACTATATCTATAAGGATTGTTTCCCAAACTCCTTCCCTCTCTCCCTATGAAAGGTCGGATACATCTCACCCAAGGTAGGTATGATTTATCACATCCAATAATTTGGTGAGCTTTAGATATAGGGCCTGATATATCTCATCCGAGATAACTTAATACATCTCATCTAAGAAAATTGAGGGTGTGAGAAGAAATATAATAAAATATATATATATATATATATATATATATATATATATATATATATATTAAGTCCAAGTAATTTCATTAATTGTTATATTTTAATTATATGTATATCTTGTACTATATATTTGTTTTATAGTTCTGACATTATTTCTATTGTGTCTTTTCAAAGTTATCAGAAAGTTTATAAACATCACAAAACTCAGTAATATTAATAAACAAAATTTATCTAAATAAATTCATGTGATACACCATTGTCATTACATAGAATTTTATTAGAAAAAAGTAATAATATAAGAGACCACACCAAATCTATGATAAAATTACATTACACATAGGTAAAAGATACCTATTATATATAAATTAAGCAAAAACACATAGTAAATCCATGATTTCCGTCACTAAATATTCTATAATTTGAACTTTATATATCTTTAAAATTGACTTTTTAGAAATCTTTGCTTTGAATGATTTAATATTAATTTTCTTTGTCCTCCCCTTACCGGATTTTCTTGTAGATAATTTGACTCATGATCATCTTTATAATTAAAATATGCTCTACTATCTAGTATATTAGTTCATTTAGAAACTAATTTCAATTTTTCTACAAATCAAGTTTTCTTAAACATCAAAAAATTAGAAACTCTCTCCCAACTATTATGGATAAACGTAAATTTTTCATTACTTTTTAATCTTCTAATATATAGATGTTCAACTAATGTATTTGGCAAATTGTAATTATAATATTCACATAATAATTTGACAATTCATCTTTTCGTTTTATGTTGTTGTTCAATAAGTTTCCATATAATATAAAAGGACAAACATATTTTCTCCTTGAACACCGATAAGTTGTAAAACCTTTTTATAATATCTATATTTTCAACTTCATTCACAACATAATATATATATATATATATATATATATATATATATATATATATATATATATATATTTGGTTATGCTCTTTTGTAACGTAGCCATTTATGATGCATATATGGTGCATATTTTTGTGCAGATTCTGTATTAATTAGTTTTCTTCTTTTGCCAAGCGGTTTTTAATGGTCCGCTCCGCTAGCTTGAGTCGAGATCGACAACTCGCAAACGAGGGTAATGGTTCTTGATTTTGGATGATATCCATTGTCCCGGCATAGGCTTCAGATCAGCCAACGACTTGATGTGATTATAATAGCTATCAATCGACGAAAAATTCTCGAAATTAAGGTCCGCAAGTTCCTCTTCAAGATGAGTAGCCCGAGAAACCTTGTTGTCCTGAAACATAGATTCGAGACGAGCCTATGCCCCTTGAGTCGTGTTGTCTTTGAGCAAGATAGCGTGAAGGAGATCAATGGAGATAGTCCCGTATATCCATTGAAGCACTGCAGCATCGAGACACTTCCATAAAGCAGGGTCTGCGGCTTTGGATGCGGCATAGAAGGCTACCTCGTTGGCTTCCGTATGAGAGATGATGTTATGATGTAAATCATTAGCCCTAACAAGGACCGTGAATAAAGCCGCCCAAGAGTGATACATGCCATGCTCCGCATCCAATGTTATGGGAATGAGGGAATTAATATTGGTGATAGTCAAAGCAGGATGAAATTTGGGTTGATCGGCCATTAGAAAAAAAAATGCAACGGAAAAAGAAAAGTGGAGTAGAGGTGGTTGTTAAGGATTTAGGATCAAAACTAATCTGATACCATGTTAGAAGTGGGCTTTAAGCCTAATTCAACTCCATAAAACCGACTTACACCCATTCTCACACCGTTGTTAGGACCTACCCCTCATCCAATGACCACTAGAGCTAAAAATGGAATCTACAAATCAAATTCAAAAATGTTTTCTAATTTTTCTGCCATGACTACCACTACTAAATCTCTCTTACCCAAAGATCTCGCTAGTGCTATTCGTGACCCGAATTGGAAAATTGCAATGTTAGATGAATTTAATGCTCTTATTGCTAATAAAACATGGAAATTGGTACCTAGGTCACCGGATGTGAATATAATCAGGTCAATGTAGATTTTTCGATATAAACGCAATTTTAATGGTTCTTTTGAGCGGTATAAAGCCCGTCTTGTAGGTGAATATATGTATCATATATTCTAACATCTTATCTCTATTCTGCACCTTTCCGAATCGGTGGATTTAAAATTGCTACATTAACTTCCAAATCTAATTTGAATAACATGCAAAATGCAACAGTGGACTTACATATATACACGAGAATGGAAAAATTACCCGATTTGTTAAAATTATTATTAAGTATATGAAAAAAATTTATGTTATTTTTCTTAATTTTATATATTTGTTTTACTCAACATATTACTTTACTAGGATCTTAAATCTGTCATCTATATAGAATTTAAAATTTAAAATATAACTTCTAAATTAGATGATTCAAAGCTATTCCAATAGAATGTTTTCCTAGATGGTATAATGCGAATCTTCTTCCATTATATTTATTTTATACCGTGTGCTATTCAAAACGCAATTTTTCTTTCAAAGTCTTTCTCTTCACAAAAATAACGTCAACAACCACTACTTTTAGGCAATTACTTCCTGCTCCCAATCAATTTCTTTTTTCACCCATCAATTTTAATAAAATAACCATTTTGTCCTTATCAAAGTGACTTCCGAATTATGAACTCCGTAACAGACTTTTCGAAATAGTATTTCGGGAATTTTCGGAATAAAATTTTCAAGAACAAAATTTTCGGAACGCGTTTTGAAATAAAATTTTCAAAATGTGTGAAATACATTCCGAAACATATTTTTCTGTACAGATTTCCAGAGTTCATATAATACTTTCTGAAATGAATTTTTCGAAGCACCTCTACATAAAATGGGTTCCGAAAAGAACTTTCTAGAGCATATAAAATATTTTTAGAAAAAAAAATTAAATTAGCTAATTCTATATACATTATCAAATCCAAAAGTATATATCAAATTATCTAATCTGGTATATAAATTTACATACTAGATTGACCAATTCAATATGCATTATTAGATCTAAAAATGTATATTGAATTGGATAATTCAGTATACACTCCGAAATCTAAAAATGCATTTTAAATTGACTAATCCAAAAATAATTATGTGAAGATAAAATCGGTGATGGATAAGAAAAATGATAGAGATAGCAACTTGAATGTCAACAGGGATGTCTTGCAAAGAAATAGAAAATAAATTTAAAATTTTTAATATATTTTTATTCAGGAGTAAAATGAAGATAAAATATTTTACGAAGGTACAGAAAGAAAAAAGGGGTGCAGAAAAAAATACTCCAACATCTACTCTTGAACTCTTATCTACTGTTACACATCATACACCGTAAGCCATCATTAAAGAACAACAATGAAGTCCCTTTGCTGATATAAAACTAATGGGCAAAGGTGTGTTATTAAAAAGTGGACGATGCATGAAGAAATTATGGTGTCAGAAGCATATATTATTCGGATGCCTTTTGATTTTATACCTTTTACGGTTAAATAAATCTATTTAAATAATGATATTTTAACTCATTTTTAATCTATAACTTACTATTTCAATTTTCTAATTACTGATAAGTGTCAAGTGAAAGTGCACTAATGTATGCAGCTGAGACATCCTAACATCCTAACAGACCGTTAGACTTGAATCTTGTTTCTACATGATCCGATCAATTCGATCAGGCACTAGTCATCCATTTTCATTGTTCAACTCTTTGACAACATGAAAAAACCCAAAACTCTGCTCCTTCTCTCTAACTATCTGCTCCTTCTCTCTAACTATCAAAAGAATGGAAGGGCAAAGGCTTTTGGTGTCCCCTCCAGTCAAGAATTAGGGTAGATCATCATATTACACCATTAAGAAATCAAATAATTGAAACTATAAATTAGAAGTGGATAAAAAAAATTGATCAAAATATCATTATCTACGAACCTTTATATGATGATTGGTTATTATTTGGAAGGAAAAATTAAATTTGATTGAAAGTGACCAAGTTGTGGCTGAGTTAATACCATCATAGAATTTGGCAGTTTCTGCTCATACGTAGCCATAACTAAATTTTTTCTTTACCTTAATTCATTCTTCTATCTACTATTATCTCTTGATCCATATAGAGGTGAACATTCCTAATTATCCACAAAATAAAACGAAGAAGTGACCATACATATAAAGAAAAACGATTAGAAAGTCTAGGTGACACGAAAACAAGATGAACAGAATATTACAATATTGCTAATGACATTTGCTGAGGCCAAGGGTGGGAAGAACATTGTATTTTCCAATAACCAAAACGATCGATTTAAATTTTAAATTATTGACTCCAAATTGCCAACAAGATCACATCAAATCAACTGGACTCGATCCTCTACAAAAGAATAAGTAGCACTCTTCCAGTATCTCATTAATCACTGGCAAAAACAGAAGTGACGCTGTGAAGAGCTCCATGATATTTTACAAAAAGAATGGTTTCCACGCTTTTGAATGCATGACCCATATTTCAGTAGATGAGCACTTCTAAGACTATATCATGAAAGAGAAACCACATTCAGGGGAAAATGTCCACAGAACCTGCTCTACGTAAATTAGTTAGAACTTGCTTGAAGTTGATCAATCAAAACACCTGCAGTAAAAACAGAAAAAAGAGAAGATTTCATTTAAATCCAAAGTACATATCTTAAATCCAGTTCAAAAACCATACAATTTGGTGAGGGTAAGTTCAGAGAGCAGAGGTTATCTATTTAGAGCTGTCAGGGCATGCCGTAAGTTTCAATATGGTGCTTATAGAGCTCGGACAGATATTTCATTTGACTAAGAGTATATTTGGACAAGCTTATGCAGAATGACTTCTACGACGAAAAAAATTGACTTATGCAAGTTAAAAATAAAAATTTAAATAAATTATACGAAAGAGATTCTCCGAATTAGTTAATGCATAAGCTAATTTTAATTTATAGAATTTTTTTTTCTTTATACTTTTCTCTTCTAAAATTCCTAATCTACCCTGAGTGAGAAATGCAAGTATCATTTGATTCTCAGTCCAACTTGTAACCTAATGGACTACCTTATAAACTTTCATGGACCAAATTAAGGTATTTGGTAAACAAATTTCCTACACAAGCTTATAGCTACCCTAAACTACTTCAAATATAGCATATAATTTACATAAGCCTGTAGCTATTTTTTCCTTCCACTTATATCCTTTCTATTTTAATATACTTACTTTTTACCCTGAGTCTCTTAATTGTTCACATGTAACTACTTTTTTAGTTATTATTTTACTTATTACATATTCACTTTTTACTAATTCTTGGGTATTACACTATTAACTTAAAAGAAAATTTTATCTTAAAAACCAACAAAAATAACTTTATCCTACCTTATAGTTAAGACATGCTAAATGAATAATCTAACGCCATTGGGTAATCTAAAATGATAATAACCTAACATGTTTGTCTATAAAACAAAAATAGAATACACGAAAAATTCATCATATGTCTCATGTTACCTTACATTTACTATTACTTCAATAATTAATTTTACTAAACATTTTTAATAAGTTATGTTATAAGTTTTTAGCTGGGAGCTTATAAACTTTAACCATCATATTTGTTAGTTTTGCCGAACATACCCTTTCACCTTTTGTTTCCTGTCAAAATTTCAAACAAACAGTTAAGGAACAGGAGTCAAAATGATTTGCTTCAAATTTTCCAAATGCAATTTCACTTCTGCTGAATCCATATTTCCTAACAGATATGGGGAAAACACTATGAACAAACCTTCTGGACTTTCTGAATTAGTATACACAGATCTAAGTTTCAATAGATAACTGCTTTCCGCAAAATCATGCAACGATTTATATCCTCGTCCCCCGCCATCATCCTCAGATTCGGCGGCAACATCCTTAATTGGAGATCTTCTACATTTATCAGCTTCCTAGTTAAACATCAACAAATTGAAACATAAATAATAATTGCTGAAGATATGATTTAATTACATTAAATAGGAAAATATGATACGATATGATCGCATAAAACAGGGAAATATCTGAGAAAATGTTTTTCAACATTAGTTATTAATTTTGTTCCTTATTATCTCTTCTTCATTATAAATAAGGGTACTCACACGAGTACAAGATACATAATCATGAGTAATCTTTCCAACATGGTATCATCCATAACCATTTTTGTAACTAATCCCTTGATAAGCCATTACTTTTTCCCTAGAGGCAATGACCATGTCTCTGTCACTGTGACTTTCTCTTTCAGGTAAAGAATACCCGCTGCAACATTTTACTTTCCAGCAGTCACCGAGCAAATTTTGCTCTCTGGCAGCTGCCGCATGCTGTGCATTTTTTCTCCACAGAAGTACTTACTCACACCTTCCAAGCACTTTTGCTCTCTGGCAACCGTCACATCCTCAGATCAGACCATTTTTTGTCTTCTGCAGTCACCACATCCTCCAAGCAACTTTTGCTCTCCAACAGCCTCCACGTCCTCTAAATATTTCTGCTCTTTAATATCCACCACGCCCTCTAAGCATTTTAGCTCTTCAACAGGTGTTGTGTCCCTTCCCCTGACCTTTATCGCAACCATATGATCAAAGTTGACCCTTCTCTGGCAACCACTATGCTCCTCGACACATGGCCAACAGCTGCCAATGGCCACCAGCTCCTTAGCACTTGATCTTCACACTGCTCCAAATTGATGCATGAAGCTTGACTTTGCCAGCTCCAACAATAAACTGGCTTATTTGCTTGCTAAGTCTCTCAAGGAGTCAAGGAGTCTCATGTTGACGATATTTGTAACAAACTTGTCTCGTATGAAACATATGTTCCAATTTGAAGGGGAGGGTTAAAGATATGATTTAATTACATTAAATAAGGAAATATGATTTGATCGTCACTACTTTATATACTAAACAAGACTACACTCATATATGAAGGACACCATAAACAAACAACGCATTCAGAAAGACCTATCATCTAAGGTTAAGGTATTACGCTCAGATAAAATGGCGTGCCAAGTACAATTTATAGAGATTTACCTGTAAAAAGCCTAGCATTTGCTCTTCAATTGTACCACGCATTGCTAGTGTTTCGACGTGAATAGGGCGAGAAGCACCCATTCGGTGAGCACGACTAATTACTTGCTCCTCCATACTGAAAGTCAGAAGATAATGAAATTGGATAAACATTCCAATTTGAGTCAAAGTAGAAGGATCCAACAGATTGGTAAACCAAAAGATTCATTGCCAATCACTTTATGCAACGGCATGGCTACAGTTGGCAAGTTGAATTCCAAAACAGAAATTCAGTATGGACAGATAATGTAAATTAGCCACACCCTGAACCACAATTTTAAATGACTAAACCATTTATGGCAAAAAGGTTCAAAAAATTTTAACATGCTCATGACTTTAGAAGAAAATAAAATAATGCAAAAATTTAAAATCTCTCAATATCAATTTATTCCTCAGCCAATAAAAATAAATCATTTTATATCATTGTTTTTGTAAATTAGAATAGTCAAATGTATTAACCTTCTGTCCCAAATTGGCTCCATTAGAAATACATGCGTAACAAAACTCAAGTCCAGACCCAATGCAGCACTTCCATCCATTAGAAGCGCCATACAACTTGAATCATGCTGGAACGTGGCTAAAGACTTCTTCTGAAAAAGGAAAAGGTAATTAACCAAAGGTCAGACACCAAAAGTAAATTAAAATTTTCAGAAACAACAACTGAGAATTCCAACATCATACCTTGTTGCTGGAATGCATTGGGCTATACATTCCAGTATATTTGATACCAGCAATAGCCAACTGCCAAAGAGAAACAAATCCAATTTGATAGTTAGATCATTTGCAAAAGCATCCACAGATGCTAAAAAGTAAAATAGAAACACTTCACAAAAGACCATACACAGAAATGCACCTGCTGTTCAATGACATGTATATGCTCAAGAAATTGAGAAAATATAAGAACTTTCTCGACGTTAGAATTGGTCTTTGTGCTGCTCTTCAAACATTTCTGAAATGCTGATTTATCATCACTTCTATGCAGAAAGAAACTATTCTCAGTAGGCATCTCATCATTGTTATTGTCTGTACAGAAGCTGGTCTCTTCGTTGGTTCCTTGCAAGGCTTTCAACTTCTGGACAAGATAGGAAACTTTAGTACTAGATGTAGATTGCCAATCTGGATCCCAATTATCCTGGGTTCAACAATCAACAATTGCATATTAGCTTTGTAAAACAGAAAAATGGAAGGAAAAGATGAATGTGAATGCCAACTGAGCTCTTCATAAACCATGCCTGCTTATATGACGGTTGTAGCTCAATAAGATCTTTGGGTACAGGCCACTTCGGATTAGGATTTTCAGGTCGGGGAAGTCTACTTTGCATCTCGTACAATTTACTGCAGCCAGGATAAGTACACTTTGTATGGTCTACAGAAACACAGTCAAGGCACAACAGATGCCGACATGGTGTAATGACTGGAAGGCGGCACCACTCCTTGCACCTTCACCATTTATTTAGAAAGAAAAAGATTAATAAGCAGAAACAACCAGCCCCAAAAAAAAAAAGCTATAAGAAAGTACAAAACCAAGGTACTACCTGACACAGTGACCACCATACAAGAGATTACATCTTATGGAGGTATACTCTCCAGAAGTAGGATCCAGACCACTTTGTACCAACATATCCATTGTTTCTTGAATATCTTCACCAGCATGTGTAACCTTAATATGTCCAGCAACACAGCACGAAAGCCTGACATTTTTTATAGTTGCCCTACGAAACTTCCACTGCTTTGGATTCAGCAGACTCTCAACATGTGAGGGATCATTCCAATCAGCCATCAATATATTACGCCTTACAGTGATTACCAATTCATTGTAACTTCTGGCATGCTCCTCATTAAAATCCAGATAAACAACTTTCTTGATGCATGGTGGGATGCTTTGTAAGTCTGTCTTTCTAGCACTAATCATGCATTTGTGAAGCAGATGTAACAGACGAGACCTCCCCTCCTCCATTTCTGCTTCAAATGGCCTGAGCACACCAGCTTCCCATGACTTTTGATTCAGTCCATAAGATTCTTCATGAAGGAACCTTAGCAATGGTTGCAGATGTGGAAGTTGGCTGTTAGGAGTGTTAGGTGTAGGAGTTCCTGTTAGTATCCAACGATTAGAAGCTATCAATGAAATAGCCATTTGCAACTTGTTTGTTAAGTTCAAGCTAGACCCAAGAGTGTGCCCCTCATCTAAAATTACCCGAAACCAATGTACTTGCATCAAAACACTCCTCTTGCGAGGGCCCCACTCTGCACTCAGACGGCTAAACGTGGTTATGACAACATCATAATCCCATGCAAGACAATGCACAGATGGCTTCCGGTGATCAGTCCAAACATAAATCCGCAATTGCCCAGGCCTCACATGCTTTTCTATTTGTGTTTTCCAATGATCAACCAAGTTTGCTGGAACAACTACCAGGGTAGCTCTTGACAAGTATAACCTAACAAAATCTAAAGGCTCACGGAGTGCCATGCCAAGGGCAGCCACATCAAAAGTCAAATTGTTAAGATGTTGAGGATAGAACCACTTGCACACACCTTTGTCTACTCTCTTTAGGAGGCCAAATGCTTGAAATACTTTGTGGAACGCATTAAACTGTCTACTAGATGCAGTACACGTGTTTAAAATAGGACCTCTTATTCCATTTGTTTCCATACCTGCAAGCTTGTCTGTTGAAATTTTAGCCAACCACGCCAGGGCTTTTTTTGTCTGAGAATTTATCAGTGAGTAGTGCTCCTTAAGCACGCTGGTGAAAAAAGAAACATTTTGTTTGTCACCACCATGAGTTCCTTTTAAGTGAAACCCTGGCAAGTATGTTATCCTAGACGTAGTATGAAAATGTTGTTCAGGGACACTACAACTTTGATAAAGAGGATCAGGGTTCATGCTACAAAACCATGCTGCACTAGAACTAGCCATACTATTGTCTGCCAGCTTTCGCCACTTGTGACAAGCGTCACACTGAATCCATGTATCACTGTACTCAAAAGGATCACCTTCACGCTTCCTGGGTAGCTTCTTTAGAGATAAATGAGGTGTAACATCTGATGCATGCTTTGCTTTAATTAATCCTTCACCAATTTCCTTTTCCTTGGATATCATAGCTTCCTCTTCATTTGTGAAGCATAGATTTTTCTTTATGCGGCTCAAACTCCTAGTGTACTGATTTGAATGCATAGATTCATTAAAGTGTGCCTCCACAGGTGACTTGCTTAATTCCATGGAACATGAACCCTGAAGTTTAATCATTTGCTGGTCAGGATTTGACATTCTAGCTCTTTTGGAGGAGTAATCATGGTTATCATTAGTTCTACTGACATATTGGCTCACATTCCTTTTACCCAATGTAGAACAACCAGTTATGTTATTACCACTGATCTCATAGTAACCACATTTCTGATTACCATTATGTTGACACCAGACAACTTGAGCCCCATCTGGTGGATCTGCCAATGTACCTCGTGTCTTCATAATAAGAGAGAGAGCTGTTACAGTCTTACCCAAACCAGGCTCATCACAAAACATTCCTCCCCGAAAATCCCTGACGGTGGGAGCTTCCCCAGTGACAATTTCACCAGAAACGGTATTTACATGGAAACTAAAACCATCTTCAGTAGAGAGAACTGCATATAAAGGGTGTGGCAAAAGCTCAGCATTTCGCTCGCGTTGCAACATCCACTCAACTGCTGCCTGCTGATGAGGAAACAGATTTAACTTTGTACAAGGCATTACAGAAGCAGCCAATGATCTTAGATGATGACACGTTTCAGAAACCCTAATGAGGTCCATTGGGTCCAGGGAAGATAAAATTTTCGTTAAAATATCATCAGATAACTCCCAAATGCCTGATCTGCATGAGTGATCCATAGGAATTATTTTGGAGCCATTAAACATCCGCTGTTTTCCTACGCCAGGTAGTGTCTTGAAAAGTTCATGAAGTTCAAATAGGCTTTTCCTTGAAGAACTGCTAACATGGGGATGGAGCTTGCAACAAAGTACATGACAATCAGAAAGGTTCCAAATGCTCTCATTTGCTCCATGAGTCTTCCTACAATAGTCCGGATATGAAAGCATTGAACAACGCTCATCCCAATCACAGCTGCAAACGTTTCAAACTGTCAAAGACATATGTAAAGTATATTACACAGGAAAATGAAGGCAATAGATTAGTCAATTTAAATTATTATTACAAAATTCTGAGAATATAACTGCTGAGTTTAATAGAGAAGGTATTAAGTTTGCAAAGGTTAAAACTCGCGAGTTTACGTAATCTAGTGAAAGCTCCGTAAGAGCTTCATAAACTCGTAAGTTATTTTACATGAAAAAAGTAATATCCATAAATAGCATATTAATGCAATAGTTCAACATGATAATTAAGCAAAATAGTTAAAAAAAACAATTCAACAATAGTAAAATAACTACATTCAATAGTACAAGATTACTATATAAGTTTAAAGCACACCAAATAAATAAGTTCATACAATGACAAAGCATAAATTGTTAAAGTTATAGCAATTAAATAACTAGAAAGAGACATCATCTAATGTTAAATTTCAATGTCCAATCCTCTAATGACATCATAATCTTCATTAGAAGAATGTCATCACCATCAAACTCTTTCCCACAAGAATATTGTGCATCAAAATTGGGATCAAAAGTCATATTATCATCAAGTGCATCTAGAATTGGATCTCTTGTTGCTCCATCTAACTTAGCATTTCCACAATCATATTCACATTGAGCTTGCTCAATCTCAACAACATTATCTCCCTCTATAGTTATCTATTCATCATCAGACTCAATATCATTAAACAAAAGAGCGTCAATTTTTCTAATTTGTGTATTTTTCAATTTCACGATATACATCACATAAACCAAATCATTCATATTTTTTGATAGAAACTATTACTTCTCTTTCTATGAATGTAAAAAAAATATCAAATTTCGGTAAATATATATAATATACCAAATAAAGAAAACCACAAATTACAAATAACGTCAATTACTATTTCAAATAAGCTCCAATTATGCTAACACCCAAAAGAGCTACAAGTCAAACTCAACTGAAATAGCAAACCTCTATAACTTGGAGTTCTATCCCCAAACATCTCCCACCATTTTTCAAGAAGCAACACTTTCCTATAATCCCTCGCATGTTCCGTAAAAGAAATTCCTCTAACATAATGAAAATCAGCAAGTTGCAAACTAACTTTGTTTCTTTGTGCAACATCCTTAACCAATCTTTTCATGCATATATACAAATCCTCTTCCTCTTTCACCTTAGAATCATCATGCCTATAATGAGGTTCATATTTGAAGTAGGTGTTGAGGTCATAGGCAAAAAAAGAATCCATATATGAAACAGAAGTATCTAGAATACAACCAATCTTCGATTTGATACCGTTTTTGGTATCCCTTTTATTAATCTTCTTTATTAGACGATTGTCTAAATCAAATACCGATACATTTAACCTTCCTTTTCGCGGTAGTAGTTGCATGCAAAGGCTTGTGAAGTTGATCTTTCCACCTTCCATCAATGATTTTCCAAACAGCTTCATAACTACATTCAATACCAACTATGTTGTATTGGAAATAATTTCACAAATGAGTAATTAAATTCTAAAGAATCTTTACCTTTTCCTAATATTATTAAAGTAGCACTTAATCTCTTTTGCACAATTTATCTCCTCATATATGAAATTCATTGCGGGTTTTATATTTGAATCCACCAATATTAGGGTCACCATAAGAGGGGAAGCAACTTTGAGGTGTGTGGTTACAATCTTCCAAAACCAATTATCTAATACTTTATTTTCAACATTTCTCCCCTCCTACGAAGTTCCAAACTTGCTTGTTTTCCACTCTTCAAAGCTCAACATGGTCAACAATGGTGTTTTTAATTCATGAAGACAAGCTAGAGTCAAATAAGTCGTCACAAATCTAGTCATACCCGATCTTATCAAGTCTCTTCTCTTCCTTTTGCGAACTACTTCAACAAGCTAATTAACATTGTTTTACCATAAATGTAGGTGTTGATCATTCTTCCCTTCTTGATAGTAACTCGATGAACTTGATGAACTTTCAAATTCTTTTCAAAAATCAAATCAATGCAACAGGCAGCACATGGGGTCCAACACAAATGTTGCATTTTTCTATCAACAAATCTCTAGTTGCCTTGTTGAAGGAGTCACAGTAAGAGGGTCACAAACAACAAGAACATTAAATGTACTAGGAGTGTTGACAGGATTGGATGGAGATAGGGGTGAAGATTGACTCTTAAAATAAAGGAAAAACTCATCAAATGTGACATTCGCAAACACAACATAGCGATTAAGAGAAGGAGAAAAACATTTGCATCCTTTTTGTGATATTGTAAACCCTAAGAAAACACACTTATGTGATCTAGGAAAAAGCTTGTCAAGACCAAGACTGAAATTATGAACAAAACATGTAAACCCAAAAACTTAGAGGTAAGGGATAAAGAGGTTCATGAGGGAATAAAATAGAATGAGGTATGTTATTATCTAAAACCGAAGAAGGCATGCGATTAATAATATAACATGCAGTAAGAATAGCATCACCCCAAAAATGTTGAGGAAACTCTCCATGAATTAAAAAAGAGCGAGTTGTTTCAATAAGATGTCTATTTTCACGTTCAGCTACACCATTTTGTTGATGTGTATAAGCACAAGAAGTTTGATGCAGAATACCGTGAGAAGCCATAAATTGTTTAAAAGAATGAAAAAAATATTCATGATCATTATCACTGTGCAAAACTCTAATAGAAACACCGAACTGAATTTTAATTTCATTAAAGAAAAGATTGAAAGATATAAAATAATTCAGAATGATTTTTCATAAAAAATAATCAAGTTCATCTAGAATAATCATCAATGAAAGTAACAAAGTATTGAAAACCTAAAATAGACTTAATGTGGCTAAATCCCCAAATTTCAGAGTAAACCACGACAAAAGGAGACGAAGCACCACATGTGACATTGAATGGAATGACACTTGGGTAAAAAAATGCAGAACCTTAAGCCTCATCTCCTTCTTTACAACTTTCTAATCATTCGATTTATAGTTGCTTGAACTCTCGTCTACTACTACTAACTCTTTCTTTTCCTTTAAAATTGAACATTTGTTGTCTTTCTTCAAACCCCTCACTTTCTTCCTAGTATTTATTAATTACATTCAACCTTCTTTTCTTCAATAAACCTCCCTTAGCTTTTGCAACAACTTCTATAATCAAAATTTTTATTTCTTCTGAAAATAAAAATTCAGAATCCTCTTGGGTCTCCAATTGATGTGAAAACTCTCCATTAGGTGCTTTGGTGTTTGGGGAGTTTTTGGGCACTCTTGGGTTGTTTTGTCTTCTCTATGTGTTGGTGCTTGCCAAAAGGGTGCTTCAAATGTTCCCTGTCATTATGAAATGGCTTTAAACACAATAGTAGTGGCAACAAACCAGAAAAGTTTATTCAAGTGGTGGAAGCGAACCCCCCAAATCTAGTAATGGAGGGAAGATTGATGTGGCATGGAAGCATTGTGTTTCAATTATTCAGAATGCAAAAAAATAAAATAAAGTGTAAATACTATGAGAAGGTGCTTAAAAGGAGAATTATTGATTGAAGATCATTGACAAGAACTTTGAAGGATGTTGGAGAATGTAGAGTCGTTCCTACAGATGTTAAGAAACTAATATGGGAAATTTTCTCAATTACAGCAAAATCTGAATAAAATGTTGCAGTTCAATAAATAAGGAGGTTGAAGCATTGCTAAAATCTCCCTCTTATTTTTCATCTTTTAGGGCAACTTCTTCAATCTTTTCCTCACCGACCAATTGCTTCTTCCTCACCACACAATATTGATCAAAATTTTGACCTAATCTTCCTCCCCAAATGCAAAGAATCGTTTGACAAACACCTCACCTCAATAAAGTCATCATTTTCCTAATAATATTTTAAAGAAAAAATAGTGAATGATGAAAAAACTTTCTGATCTTCACTTACATTTTTTCCCCAGTACAGAATTCTCTATTGTGAAATTTTACAGAAAAGCAGGTTTACCCCCAAATTGGAAACCTAATTCCCCCTCCCCCTTTATTTTTTCACACATTGAAACTTATTAAAGTTATTGTGCTCGAAAACACGTTCTCCTTCTTGCCTCTCGTTATCACGTCATCTCTGTTCTCCTTCTTGCCTCTCGTTATCACGTCATCTCTATTTGTTACGGTGCTCGCATGGTGGTGGTCGTGCAGTGGTGTGGTGTTGGTTGCGAGGTGTTGCAGTGGTGGTTGCATGTCATCTGGTGCATGCCTCTATTTGTTTGTTCAGTGGGTTTGAGCTTCTGCATTTGTAGTATAGTGGTCACGTGGTGGTAGGTCTTGGAGAGGATGAGGATGAACTAGGAATGATTAGAATAGAAAGTTTTTTTGAGGTTGTTTAGGATACAAGGAGCAACAACACTTATTTTTTGGACGGCTATAATGCATAGTTTGTTTAGTAACATATAACTAAGTTAAAGGAATCGTATGCAGCAACCACAATGTTTTTCTTTAAGACCGTGTTGCTGAAATTGTGAAACTATGTGGTAGATACACATAGATACAACCATTCAATTTGACTATAAAATTGTTTTGTTATTAATTGTCTCTTTGCATATTTAAATATCTTATATATTTAAGTATAAACTGCATTTTTTAATGTTTATAAAATGTTTATGAATCGTATGATTCACAATACAGTCACGATTCAAAATTTAAGTTCTCCTACACACAATACAATTCATGATTCAACTACCATGGTTCCTATATATGCTTATATACATACCATTTGTAATCTCTTTTAGTCCTACCCATATCACTTTTTATCCATATTATAGGAACTAATAGGAATTAAAAAATTAGGTGTAGCGACTAAAACTGACGTTTTCAAGTACGGAACTAAAAGGGAAAGTTTTGGACCAAGTAATTAATCCTAACTACATGACAAAAGCATAAATTGTTAAAGTTACTTATGTCGAATTCATTAAAATTTTCAGTGTATATTTCTCTACGCTAGCAAATTGCAATGTTATCATTGAGTAAATTTGGTCAAACCATAAAAACCACGCCGCATCATGATCGAACACTTTAATCCAAACATACTCTCACAAATGCCACCCAACAACAATTTAAAACCTCAAATGACTACATTATGATAAACCATTACTTATGCATAGCTAACCAAAAATGTTCATGTATCTTTCTAACACAATCTAAAGTTATTAACAACCAACTTGCACCTAACCAGTAACAATTTCTGGAACACAATACAACGGAATTCCAAAGCGAGAAGATGCGAACCTCAAATGGCGAAAAACGGCGGCGGCAACTGCCCCCGACCGCGGGAACTGCCAGCCACTCCATACTTGAATAGGAAGGTACACGTCAACCAGCAGCACAACCCTAGGCGCCTCGACGCACACCACGCGTGCGTCTATTTTCGTGCACTTGCGGGTGACAAGAGCGTGGAGCTGGTGAACCACGCTCATGCTCCCGTTTACCATCCCAACGCCATGCGTCCTCTTGGCTTTCGATCCTCCGCCGCCGCCGCCGCATTGAGACGAATTCAGCACCGTAGACAAAACGACGCCGGTTTGGGAACGGAACCCGACCTCGCCCTCGTCGCTGAAGATTTCGCAGCGCTCGGCGAAGGCTGGATCGGAGTCGCGGTCAGTGGCTGTGAGAACCGCACAGAGGAAACCGCAGAGCTTGTGGTCCGCGAAGGAGGTATCGCTGGACATTGTGGGAAGGAACCGGAGAGCGTAAACTAGGGCATAGAATGCGGTGATTCAAGATTTGCACCGAATACCAGAAAAAAAAATGAAGAGAGAAGAAGAAAAATTTGAGGAAAGAAAAAATAATGAAGAAAGTAGTTTAAAACTCACAGTTTTTGAAACTGGGGAAATAAATAAGAGAAGATAACTTTGAATAAAAATGATAAAACGACGTTGTTTCGGTGGGGGTGGGTGATGACGTTGTTTCAGTGGGTCATGGTGTTTACACGGTAGTAGTGGTTGGTTCGTTATAAACTAGTTTTACAACCGTGCAAATACACCTTATTTCAAAATAAATTTTTTTCTTTTTATTTTTAAACTTAGAAGAGAAAGAAAAAAGTAAAAAATTATATCTACGTATAAAAGCCTTCATTTTTTTTTTCTGACCAATCTATTTTTCAATTTTACTCATTTACATAATTTTTTAAAATAAAATAATTATTTTATTAATATTATCTTTTAAATAATTATTTATTTAAATTTAGTTTTTTTTATTTCACCATTCTTTTATATTTAACTATTATTTTAATTAAAATTTTATCTGCAAAATAAATAAATATTATTTACAATCAAAATATAAAAAAAATTATACTTAACTTTATAATTATAATAATAATTTTATTAATTTTTATTATCATAAAATAACAAATATATTATTTTCACTAGTAAAAAAGTAAAAAATATTAATCTAAATATTTTAAAGAGATAATATTTCACTTTCTAACTTTCTTTCAGTCATTAAAAAAGAAAAGTATCTTTGTATTTGTATTGATATCTAATTATATTCGATCATATATATCAAACTATTCATTGATATTTATTTTTAAAACATATGATTATGATATTTTTATATTAGTTAATAATGCAAACAATTGACATTGAGACATGTAGTAAATGTTGTATATGGGGGTGTTTCTAAAGACTCCATTAATTGCTTTATGTTTTAAATAACATTTTGTCCTCTTTTAATCCATTAAAATTTCAATTTTATTTCTCCATTTTCTGACGAAACAAACATTTAGTTGCTGACAATGATGCAAAGGACAACTTTTGAGTGAGAACTCTAACAGAATCAGAAGAATACAATGATTATGTGTAGAGTAGTAACTTAACAGTGTATAGATTGAGAGAAGAATCTAATGGCAAAAAATAATGTGACGCCACTTTCTGGTTCTCTTACTGTTCTATAAAGTATTACAAGAACTACATGTTCTCTCCTTTCACTTTTGCTTATTTAACTTGTTTGAAAATTTGAGTTGACTATGTAATTTTTATTTGCGATTAAGTTTTAAAAATAATTTAATTAAGTCACTTTTGTTACATTAAATTTGTAATGTTTTTAAATTTTTCTTTTTAATATTTTTTGTGTCATATGTCATATTATTGTAGATTATTATTGTACCACGTAATATTGACAATAATATATAACACAGCAACTTAAAATATATAAATGTCTGTCACATTAAATTTATATATAAATCAACAAATTCAAATATATTTTTTTAAAATTATTTAAATATTAAAATTTAAATATTACAAGTGTCATTTTAAAAAATATAAATTTTAAAATAGGAATTTTTTCAAAAGTGTATAAAATAAAATTAGTTTAAATATTTAGATAAAGTGATTTGACGTATAAATTTAAAATATATATATATATATATATATAATTGAAATAAAACTTAATTACTAAGGTTTCAATTTGTTAAGGGACAAAATTTCTCTATTAAAAAAATAATATTAAATTGAGTCAAAATTTCAAATATAAAGAATAAATTGAATATAAGTTAATAAATTGAATACAAGTGGCACGTTAATAACTTAACATGTGGCTCGACACGACAAAAAATTTTAAAAATGTTAAAAAAAACTAAAAAACTGAAAATACTACAAGTTGCACGTGACATGTACAAACAGAGTAGTAAAGTTAATCTAATATAAAGGACCTAATTGGAATATTTTTAAAAACTACAAAACTTAATTGCAATACGAATTACTATTTGAATATTTTTTTAAAAAAAACAAATTACAAGACAAAAAGTGGAATTAAGCATTTTTTTTCAAACATAAAAAAATATTAATTTCTTTAAATATATTATTGACATATAAGAAATAATTAGTATGAAAATAAAAACTTCAACTCAATTTGAACTGAACTCCAACTCAACTACTTGGCTCAATCTTCAACCTATGCTGACTTATCTCAAACTTTGGCTTGAATTAATTCGTCTAGACCTTAGGCCCAAGCTGATTTGTCTCGATGTTTGACTCTGGTTAACTCATTTCAATCTTGAATAGGAGTTGTATAGTTTTGACCTTCGGTCCAGGCTGACTCGACTCAATTATAGACCTAGGATGACTTGGCTAAAATATGAGCATGAGTTGACTCGACTCGACTATAGGTTAGACTAACTTAACTTGACTTTCAACGTTTGGCATATCCCAACCTTCAACCTTGGTTAGCCTAGGTTGATCTGTCTAAACCTTCAGGCCAAACGACACGTCTTGACCTTTAGTCCAAGTCGGCTTATCTCAACCTTCACACTCGGCCACCCAGTCTCAACCATCTGCCCGCTTTGTCTCCACCTTCGATCTAGGTCAACCCGTCTCGACCTTCGACTCAGGTTGGTTCGTCTTGACCTTCTCCTCGAGACAACTTGTATTGACCTTCATTTTGGCCAGCCTAACTTGACCTTTTTTCTCGGGTCGGTCGGTCTCGACCTTCGTCCTTGGCTAGATTGTCTTAACGTTCAACACGCACCAAGCCTTAGCGACCTTCTATTTGGGTCAACCCATTTCAACCTTTGGCCCAAATCGACCTATCCCTCAACCTTCGACCTGGCCCAACTCATCTCGATTCGGTCCCCCTAACCATTCTCGACCTTTGACTTTGGGCAACATGTTTCCACCTTCAACCTGCTTAACCTTTTGTCGAGCACTACTCATTTCAATCTTCAGCTCAACCCGATCCAATCATTCACGACCTTCTACCAGGGCCAACCCGCCTCCACCTTTGGCTTGTCTTCGGCTCTAGTAAACCTATATTGACTTTCTGCACATGCAGGCTTGTATCACTTTCAACTAGTGTTTGTCCTCTCAAACTTTGGACTAGGCCACCTCGTCTCAACAAATCAACCCGTCTCCACCTTCAATTTGAGCTAGCCCATCTTTACCTTCGACCTGTATCGGCCTATCTCCTCGACCTTCCACTTGTGTCAACTCATCCCGTTTGATTAGGGTCAAATTGTTTGACCTTTGGGCCCAGCTTAACCAATTTTGACTTTCTCCACAAGTCGGGCCATCGCCCAGGGTCGGCCATCTCAACCTTTAATTTGGCTGACTTGTCTTAACCTTTGTCCCAAACCAATTTTGGCTATAACTTTAGCTCAAGCTGACTTGATTTAACCTTTGGTTCGGGTCAACTTGGCTTGAACTTTGATCAAAGCAGACTTAGGTCGTCCTTCAAGCTGAGATAACTTAGCTCAATCTTTGACTCGGGTCGAAGGTGTTGAATTTAAAAGTTAATTAAAGACTTATAGTAAGACAAAACTCACTTTGGTCCTAAGCCTAACCCACAATAAGAAGAGACTTTGAAAACTGAGATTTTTTCTTGGTTCACTTATTTGCTGTCACATAAAAGGAGACTTAGGAGTGGGTTAAAGTTGATCTATAGATCACAAATCAAATTGATACTTCTAATTAGAAGATCATTAATGCAATAATTAAAAAAATTAATTGGTTTGATTAAATCATTCTCGTAGATATTGTTTAAATCCAAATCAAAATTTATGAGATTATTTCTATATTCTTGCTTTGTACCACATACCTCCTTACACAAAAAATATGGTTAAGATAAACCTTCTTAAAGTCACTTTGGTCATGAGGCAATTTTCTGAACAGACAAGAATTATGTAAATATAAACTATACAAGTTATATATCTTATGCGCTTTATTCGTGTGCAAAATAAAATAAAATAAAAATTAAATTCATATTTTGTTAGTTTAGTATAGAGGAAACCCTGACAATAACTCCAAAGTTACACCTTGCTTTTCATTTGATTTGAACCCTTAAATCACACTCCAAGTTGACGTAACGCAAACAATGTTCACGCACTTCACATGGAAAATGACGAAATCAGGGTGGTGGCTTATAAATAAGTGTAGATAGAGGTGGTTCAGGATTTGCATAGTTTTGTGAAGGAGAAAGATGAAGTGCCACAAAATCCAGTTATTGGTCATACTTTGATTCACGCTTCTGCTTCCAAACACCAAACATTCACGCTCAGGTCACCGACCACTTCACTCTGTTACTTTCATTCTCTCTACAAGTGTGATGGTGTATGTTTACATACATGCATCATGTCTCATCACTTACTTTCCTCTTTCTCCTTGTGTTGCAGCAATAATTGTACTCTATGCATCTTATAGTTTTCCTAATTCGATTCGGTATGCACTTGGCTCTTAACTCTCAACCCAAAAAAGATTAGTTCATTTTGACAGCTAAACTCAAACGAAATCACCTTAACAGTTTATACCGAGTTATAAATATAGTCTTGATACAATTATTGTAGAGGAAACACCTATTGTGACATGTAAGGTTTCAAAAATAAAATTTTTCTCTATTAGTTACCTTGATTATTCTGTCAGGACTTTAGCAACTTTGCAGTAAAAAATATATGCGTACAATTAAGAGCATGTATGACACTTATTCTGTCTCTTTGGTCGTTGTCTTTCTTGGATTTTAACATTTCCATGAAAATACATTTTCTTTCTTAATTTTATTAATTCAACTCTAATTTAATATAATTTAATTAAAAAATATAACATTCAAGTTTAAACCATATATGGACTAAAAAATGAGTCTGAATATTTTCACATGGTCAAAAGTAATTGTCCCAGTTCAGGGCAATCTTTGCTTTGCCTCCTCAATGTGGAACATAATCTGCAAATATCCAGGCAGAAGATTATTAAATAAAAATTGGAAGGGAGAAGAAATTTTTTCAAAGGATTGTATACATAAAAATAAATACTGGACATCGCAAACCTTTGTTCCAACGTAAAATGTCACAAGCATGCCGCCAAGGACGGGCAAACCTGAGTCATGGAATTTCCCAATCAATTTTTGATTGTATTTTACTGCAATTAAGTTAAAAGGCTCAGGATAGTTGGTATACCTTCCTTGTGAAGGAAAGAAGAAAGCAGCCAGTCAATGCCTCCCGGTCCAACCACAAACCCAACCAGATTAGCCACCTGTCAAGAAATGTCATAGTATTTAAACCATATATGGACTATATTTTTGTTTTATAAACAAAATACAAGAGTTTCTACATAACAGAAATAATAAACAGTCAGAAAAGAAAAAAAGGCAATAATTTCTAGTCATTTTTCATTAACCATCCAAATGGAAAATACTCTCTTGATATGGTTCAGTGTACAGTGCAACAAGCAGGACCTGGGACATAAATTTTAGCCTCACTCTGATATATATATATATATATA
>Ga0214544_1003843_pt1 | contig 30661 bp, 11 predicted proteins | sample CNSS3metaG_FD_160074 | JGI IMG/M metagenome (GOLD analysis project Ga0214544, IMG submission 160074) | Root nodule microbial communities from cowpea collected in UCLA plant growth center, Los Angeles, California, USA - CNSS3 | ecosystem: Host-associated > Plants > Roots > Nodule | place: USA...
CCGCATTTGTGACATTTGACATCTGGCCTCCACCAACACCAATTGGGTTGATGACCTTTTCTCTTGCAATGGGGACAAGATGGAAAAACCTGTGTGTTGTTGTATTTGCTCCTTCTATTTTTCTTGATTATGAGAGCATTCTCTTTAGTGTAATTTAAATTACCTTCAACTGCCTCATGATCTTCTCTCATCAATCTTCGTTGTTCTTGTGCTTGCAAGGCATGTATCACCTTTGTAAAGGTAATTGTAGACAAATCTTTTGTGTTTTCTAAGGAAGCAATAGATGCCTCATATCTTTATGGCATCGTCACCAGAATTTTCTCAACGAGTTTGGAATCTGGAAACTCTTTTCCCAATAATTTTATCTTGTTGGCAATACCCAACAATTTGTTTGAGTATTCTTTAATCGTCTCTAACTCTTTCATTCTTTGCATCTCGAACTCCCTTATCAAATTCAAAACTTTCATACCTCGAATCTTCTCGTTCCCTTCATATTCTGCTTTCAAGTATTCCCAGATTTCTTTGGGAGACTTTAGAGTCATGATCCTGGTCATAATCATTTGTGAAACACCTGCGAACAAGCATGGTTTTGCCTTTATCTTTCTTGTTTTCTTTTCTTTATGCGCTTTCATTTGAGCCGCGGTGGGATTTTCAGACAAGGGAACATCATCTTCCTCCACAACTTCCCATAGATCTAGCCCCTCTAGATATGTTTGCATTCTTACCGCCCATAGATCATAGCTTTCACCATCAAAGAGTGGAATGGTGACGTGTGACATATTTCCTTCCATTCTATCGGCAGTAAGAACAATGGCTTTTGATACCAGTTGTTGGGTTTTTGTAGGGCTTTTGAAAATATGAGAGATTTTGAAAATATGAGAGATATATGTGATATGTTATACGGAGGAACATGTTTTTGTATTTTATTGATATACTCTATATATAGAACAAAATATAACAAATATCAAGTATAAAATATTTAGAATATCTCACTCCTAATCTAAAATAATAACAAATTTCTAAAACTGACACATATCTCTAAAACTGAAATATTTTCTAAAAACTAATTTAAATAAAAAAGATATTAAGTAATATTCTCAACAATGTATTCATAACTTATGATTGACCATTTATAAATTTTATGTTTTATTTATAGAACTTAATAGATTTATGAATTTTTGTTTTTATTCTGTGATTATTCAATCTATAATTTATTTGTTGACGTTATTTTTTTATTATAAATCTAAATTTCTTTAATGTATGGTTTTTATTTTTTGTATTATTAGATTATTATTTTTATTTTTTTATTATTAGATTATGAAGAATCAATATGTTCATCATGTTCGATGAGATGCTTTGTTCTTTCATGACAATTTTCATGTCACCGAAAGCATATACAACGGCAAAATATGCAACGACAAAACTTATCAAGATGAAGTGATTTTGAGAAATTGTTGCAACAAAAGCTCACTTTATGGTTTGTTGAACTATACTTTTTGCTTTTGATTATTTGATATTCTATATATGTTTGATAGAAATAATATTAGAAGATATTTAATGGTATGGGACTTAAATGTTGTTGGAAAATTAATAATAAAAAGCAAATGTTGAGAATAAGTTGTCTTAATCTCATATTTGTAGAATATAACACAATTACAATAGTCACAAAAGCATACACTTTCCACTTATCATATCAGATAATTTTCGAATAATTATATACCATGCAACATTAACATGCAAATATAAAAATTAATAGAAAACTATCGAAGTAAGTGTAATTTTATTTTTCAAATTTAGTTATTTATTATATTGTGGTCAAAATGGTGGTAAGCTAAAGGGCAATACACACAAAAAAAAAAAACATGATATACAGTGAGTGGTGTATAGTAGGGTATACACAATAGGATTGTGATATCTAAATATGTTGGTGATGAGTGCAGAGGAGATTCAGGGTATAGTTAATGCAAGCATATGGTGGTGTTTCATCTAAGTGCCTTCCACTTTGACCATTTGCCACTGAAAAGGGAGGGCAGACCTAGAGGGGGCATTGGACAAGGTGAGGATCCTCCATGTGGTGTCCCTAGGCCTAGGCACCACCCCCATTAAGGGTAACTTGATAAGGTACCTTACCAAAGTCATGCCAATTTTGTCTCCACTTGTTTGACCATCACTCTGGATTCATAAAAAAAAACAAAAAAAGTTATTATAGAAGAATCTTAATTAATAGTTTTAAAAATTCAAAATTCAAATAATTCAAATAAGTGGAGTCCTAATCACCTCCTTTTTTTCTAAGGAAGAAATTTTAATGCTACTATGGTGCCTTTCACATAACAAAACACAATTGCTATGTTATCCATTTTCATACTTCACTACAGATAACATGACATGTATAGTCCCTTCCTACAAAACTCTTGTCCAAATATTCTCTTAAATACACATTTAATTATTACTTAAATCGAAAGTGAAATAATATTTTAATAAATGGACGAGGGAAGTGCTACTACATGAATGGTTGACATATTTACCACCATGCACAATTCTATCTTTCTATATATATCGATAATCACACTGATAAAAAATAATAATAATAATAATAAAAAATAGGTACAACAATTTCTCATCTTGGTCGCTGGTGACAGGATATAAAATTTAATAGACACGACACTTGACAGTGGACTAAGATGTATAGAGTAGACAAGTTACTGAGCTACGTACTTTTCTCTGAAACCAGACATGTGAAAAACACATGGAAGTGGCAGTGCAAAACATGGTTTTGGACGAGGTAACCAAGGCATGTCCCATGACATTTCGTCTTCCGTTTTTTAATGAAAGAAATTTATTTTATGCCAGTTATTAATTATTATTATTATTATTAATTAAGATTTGGGAACCCCATGCATAGTGACTGAAAATTATACTCAGGAAAGTAAGAAAGAAAAGGCTATGATAGTATAGGTTTATGTATGTTTGTTATGGTTGAAATTCTGGTCCACATCACATGCAGTGTGAATTGTTGTTTGTTGAATCTGCTGCATGCACCAATTTGACTTCAATGGAACTCATTCACTGCTTCATGTGAAGACAAAAATGACTTCATTCATACACTACAGATTCCTACCATGCTAGCTCCTATCATTCCAACAAACTTTATTTCCCTAAAATAGCTTTCATCATGCTCAAACCAAACTTAAATACTTTTCTTTTTAGATTAGTTGTTAAACAAGAAGTTGGTAAATATTTTACTTTATATGTATAACATGTTTACTAAAACAAAGGTCACTTTTTGATATAGTTATGAAATATTCTGCATAAAGTTTATGCATACTTGAAGTGCATATTTTTGGTAAATGTAAATATGTAAAAGAGTTGGAACATTCAAATTCTCATTATGTTTTATATTAATTCTTTATTAATGATAGTTAGGAGCTTGTTGAATGTTGAAAATTTCTATTAAAGATTTCGTGAAGATGTCTTGATAAAATCATAAAAAAATTATATGGAATAAGATCATTAAGATCATTTATAAGTTTTAATAAACTTTTGTAAACCTTAATAAACTTTATAAACCTTAGAGGTGAATTGTGAATGTTAACACATTCAATAATAAAAATGAACAAGTATATATAGCTACATATAATAGCTATGAAGTACCTACAAAATACTTTTTGAGTTTGTGAATCACAAACTTAATTAAAAATCTTAAAATGCCTTTACGAGTCTTATCACTCACATTTCAAAAATAAATACCAAAATTTATAAGTAAATTAACCTTTCTATATATTCAATTCATTAAACTTAATGTTAAGAAGTATATTTTAAGCCTAAATCAACATTACAAAACTGACTTGTAAGATGAGGTTTGCAACCACTTATATATTTTAAATTGACTTTATCTCTAATTGATGTGAGACTTCCGACATACACCCCACACGCTGAAGTATATATATCACGTGGGTGAAACTAGACATTAATGGATGGTACAATAGTGGTCTGATAGCGAGTGAATTAATATACCCAACAATCATTAATCCGTTAAGGTAGATTCTAACAACGATTTTGATACCTTGTTAAGAAGTGAATTCTCAACTCCACAAAATCGACTTGTAAGATAAGGTATCCACCAACTTATATATTCTAAATTGGTCTTATCTTTAGATGATGTGGAACTTTCAACACTTGAAAATAATTATTACATCAGTTTAAAGTGTAAAATATATTATGCAATTAAAATTTTCTAAAGTATTTAGTTTTGGAAGCTCTTAATTAATCTTGTACAATTCACAAGGTTGTTTATAAGTTTAAAAAAGAAATTTAATAATTTTCTATACCAAATATTTCATCTATCTTGTGAAGCCCCTTTTCTTTTTCTTCTTCTTTTTCTCTGATTTTCCTAAGCTTAAGTGCACCAGCTCACCCACACTGAACAAAGCACTCCTCACTCCCCCACCAGTTTTCTCTCAAGTTCTCCTCCTCATAACCCCTCTACAACCTCCATAATTCCGATCCTTCTTCTTTTGCAATCAGGTTCTGGAAAGGAAACCCCTGTAGTGCTCCCAGTTGACTCCACTTCCAACTTCCTTCTTCAAAGTAAGTCAATCCTCCCATGTTTGATCATGTTTGACTCTGAATTTGAAATTCTGCCTCTATTTTGGGATTAATCAGGTGTTTTTCCTCTTCTTGTGTTATAATGACAAAATTCTCTATGTTGAATTGAGGTTTTGTGCCCTCACTATTGAGGTGGTGTCTTACCAAGTTTAAAATCAGAAAGAGGTAAGGGAAGCTAACCTTTCTCCTAAAATTTGTATAGAAATTTGTTATGATGATTCTAGATTGCATGTTTGAGTGTTGAATTGAGGTTTGAACTACATAATTGGGTGTGTATTTGAATTGTGCCAGGATTCTAGGCTCCTACATGTGGGAACAGGTTTGAAGTTTGGTATTTTCGTCTAGGCGAGTGGCTCTCGCTTAAGCGAAAACACAAAAAAACACACCCATGTGAAGTCTCGCCTAGGCGAGCTAAGTTCGCCCTGATTTTTATTTTGCCCATTGTTAGAGCCTCGCTCAGGCAAGGATGACTCGCCTAAGCGAGATGGCCTCTCGCCTGGGCTAGATCTCCTAGCTTGAGCGAGAATCACTGTAGTGGGCTCAGATAGACACGAAGGGGACTTACCCTAGGAGTGGTCGGGTGATAACCCCCTGCGCCCAAACTCTGCAGAGTTTGGAGACCGTCACAGGTGCATACCACTACGAGATCCAATGTCGCTTACACAATTCAGATATTGAGTCTAGAATTATGTAAATGAGTTATGTTTGTGATGATATTCATGATTTCTCTTATTTCAACTAGCTTACCCTTTCTTGTCTATGTTGTTTTCCTTGTGTGTTTTTCTTTTGCAATGATCACCTACTTTTGGTGTGAGCAGAGAAGAATCCAGATGAAGATACTCCTCTCCTAGACAGGAGTTTATCCTTGGCTTGGAAATCCAGTAGTAGCTTTTGGGTTAGGCTCTATGGAGTTTTTGTCAAGTTTTACAGAGGGGGTTTCACTGGGGAGAACAACACCAATGAGATCTGAGCCTAACCACATAAGACACTGACACCACTCTCAACCCAAAACCTTAAGGCAATGGGTTTATGGGTCTTTATTCTTATATAATGCTCTACTTTCTCATTTCTGGTCAATGTGGGACTTAGACTCACACTTGTATTCCTAACAGTTTTGAGATGTATAAATTAACTTAGACTGTACATGTCGATATGGACTCACATGGTTATTTTGGATGACTGTATCAGCACTCTATAACAGTTTATTCCTACTATCTGTTTTGTTTGATCATAATATAATATTTTATTTAGTAGCATAAAAACTATTAAATGAGATGTTAAATCTGACCACTAAACTTTTTTTTTTCAATGGGTTGATTTACAAAACTTTTCGCAATTGAAAAAAATATTCAACATATTATCAGTGGGTTTATTTTATTGTAAAAGATATTTTTCAAAATACCAAAAAGAAAAAAATATCTGTGTCCACTTTGGAAGCTCACATAAAAGCTTATTAAGACCTATACATATACAATTTGTGTCGACAAGCTCTTACTAATGAATGAGTTGCATGTACGATACGCAAGAAAAAATTAATTAAGAGGGACAAGGAATCTAAGTATTTGCTTTTGTCTATTTATTTCTGAAGAGACAGAGGAAGAAAGAACAACGTGTGTTTGGTGGTTTTGTACCATCTTGACGAAGATTCATTAAAAATATCACTGTTAATTAAATTAAACTTTCCAGATTTTGTACCTATCATTTAAATAGGGTTTTGATAGCTAGCCACACTCAACCTCCTTTTTTTCTCCCAAATCAGCTTAATGACAGGCTTTCATCATTCTTAAATGCTTAGTTCTTTAAATGGAATTTAAGTTTTGGCTATTCTAAATTTCAAAAAAGGAGGATTAAGATGGCTTGAATTCATTTGTGGGGGAAATGATTTATCACCACTTCTTTTTTATCATCAAAATCAAAGTCAATATATTATTTAAAAAATCAAATCCAGTTAAATAGATTAACTAATTATTTATGGGTAGATTATTTTACATCAAATTTGTAACACATTCGTGTGTTAAAGAATTTAGGAATAAGTATCGAGTATTTTATTAAATATAAATAAAAAGTGAAATAATATATAAAAAAAACTTATAATTTTATTATCCTAAAATTTTAAGTTTAAGATAGTATAATAATTTTTAAATGGATTTTCATAATTTATTAATATCAACTTTTTTATGTATATTTCCTTTAAACTTGCACTACAAGAAATACGAATTACCAACAGATTCGTCAATAAAATTGATGAATTATTCTATTTATATTACTAGCGAATATTTTTTTCAGTAAAATCGTCGTTAAAGTATTTGTGTATTGTTTTAAAGAAATTAGTCTGTAATTTCGTCTATGATATGTGCTTACTGATGGGTTTTATTCATTAGTAATAGTCTAATTATGATTAAAATTTAGGAAAGTTTCAGTCTTCCCTCCTTTGCATTTTCAGTAACTCACGAATCACCCACCTTTCACTGCTCACCCTCTTTCACCCTCCTTTCACGGCTCACCTTCCCTTCGTTCGTCTCACTAGTCGTGGTGTCTCCTGTTGGTGATCTCATCCCAGGACAACTTCTAATTGAAAGGGGGCAAACGCATGTAGAGAAAACTTATCCATCCATTCAATTCGGAAAAAAATTAGGATTGAATGCTTCGAATTGTTTCACACCATTTCTTGATTCCAAATCACTAATTGGAAGGGCCAACACAAGGATGCCATGGTGGTGACGATTCCGCTAGACGCTACAGTTGGGGACACTACAGTTGATGACGTTGGTAACTCTGGACACTATCGTTGGGGACGTTGCTCCTCACCGGCAATTGAGGTAAGTTATTTGGTGTTTTAGATTCTGGGGTTTTTGTCGTCTTTATTTTCAAACTTGCATAAGGGAAGTAAGAACATGATGTAGTACTTTGTGTGATCATTGATGCAACTAATCAATATGCGCAATATATACCTTGACAACATGGGGTTTTTCTTTTGGTTAGTGTTACAAACTTGAATTTTAATGAAAGTATGGTTGTGTAGAGGAAAAGTAGATATGATAAGGAGCATTGAGGCTTGTTGGGTTGCATTATGTGTGCAATATGTTGGCCTGCCACTCCAAGTTGAGAGTTGAGTTTAGGGAATTTAGTGGAGACTTAAGTCTCTTGACTTTTAGAGAGGAGGGCACAACGTGGCTTTTACAAAATTTAGGTGTTGTTTGTAAACAATTATATTCACATTTCAAAAGTACTATATGTTGCCATGTATTTGGTTGAAGTAAAATTTTCCCATTTTCACAAGTTTTCTCACTTTATCAAACATATCCATATGACAATTAGTTAGCCAAATTGGGATCTCAAATTGTTTGAAATTGAAAGTCTTGCACTATAAAGACATTTGTTTTGGAAAATAATAAACTTCGACAACATTGACTTTGTTGTGGATTAGTATTGTGTTAAATTGAATCACCCTCAATTATCCCCTAACTTAGTTATATATTTATGCAAGAAGGAAACAAGACCGACTAGTATTGATCTTGCCTTTGAACCTGCCCTTGTCTCCTTATATTACTATAAGTTTTTATTGTCATATCACATTTAAAGATTCATTGTAGGTAGATGATGCAAAAAAGTCCAAATGAACATAACTTGTAAGAACTAAATGGCTTAGGAACCACAAACAAGCATTCCTACGAAGAGAAAATGGGTACTAGAGTACTCACGATTCTATAAAAATGAGATGTATTGAGACTTGTGATATTAATCTCTAATGAAGTTCTAGTTTAGGCTTATATAGGCTTCCTTACAACTCAACTTCTAAAACTGGAAAAACTACTAATTATAGGTAACACAAGTATCAAAAACATGTAAATACCTAACTAACTACCTAAGTCTAGTTCTAGAAAACCTAGGTAGCAAGTCAAACTTCCTCTTCCTTTTCCAAGATTACTGGCTAATGCAGGTCAGTCTCAACTATGTAAGCTAATTCAAGTTTCTAGACTCCTCTGTGAAATTGTTGTTCACCTTACATTGTCAAGGGCAGGTTTCCTTTGACTTTTCCAACTTCAACCCTTCAAGAGCTACCCTTTTCAACAACTGCATTAGCTTTTGTATACCACCGCAATAAGTTTTACTCCCACTACTGAATGAGTTCTATTAACTTCCGCAATGTAAGACCCGAGAAATTTAAATAATTAAATAAATAATTATTTAATAAATGCAGGTGGTATAAGCCTTTATGGCATTTAATGTTGATTGTTGTGATGTGGAAAAGTACTAGCTTATGTGGTTGAGAGTACTTGGTTGTGTGAAAGAACTTGGGTTTGAGTCCTATGTATGCCAATGGTATGTTGTGTAAATGGTGAATTTTTTTATGTTATGATATGTATTGAATGGGAGTAGTGATAATGAAATCCTAAAATTTTAGGGATTATCACGAAACATGTCTTGATTGAATTGGTTGAGCACTTGCTTTGGGATTAAATGGTTGTGTGTTCAAATCTTGTAGAGAATGAAATTGACTTCTTTATTTTTTTTTTTTGCTAATATAATTGTATTGAATGTGAAAGGATGGGTAAACCCTAGAGACAATGGGCAACCAAGAAAATGGGAAATATGGGGTATGAAAGGCAATTATAGACAATTAAAAAGCCCTTTTTCGTTTTTTTTCCATTAACCATAATTAGGACCATATAAAAGGGGGAAATAGGGTAATTATGAGGGTTTTGGAAGTCTGAAACCTAGAGAGTGGTGAGGAACACGAAATTGGGTGAAAAGAGAGTCAGAGGGAATCAAGAGAGCTGAGTTGGGAGAGCTCTAAAGGAAGCCAATTTGGAGCAAGAAGAACTATCAACCTTTTCTTCTTTTAAGCAGAGAAAACCAAGTTAGGGGAGTTCTTTTGCATGTCTTTATGATTGTGAATTTTCATGTACTTTGAAATGCATGTATGATTGTGTTTGATCATGAATTTTCGTACTCTACATGGTATGGTTCAGAGGTGTAATTGTTTTGATGTTGTTTGAGCAATTTTTTATGATTTGTATGAAAATAGTGGGGTTTTCTGCACTATGTGTGGGTTTTGGTTCAATCTCGAATTTTTATGGTTAATTTAGGGTCTAAATCATGTTCAAAATGCTTATGCTCTATGGTGAATTAAGTGAAATGATGGAATGTGTTTTGGGTATGAAATTTTGGTTTCCGTGTGCCTGAACAAGGGGAAAATTTGGTGTCCGTTTGCTATTCTCGCTCAAGCGAGCAAGGCTCGCCTAGGCGAAAATAGCAGACACGAGACTGGTTGCACTCGAGTATCTCTCTCAGGCGAGCGTATCTCGCCTAAGCGAGACCTTTGTGTGGTTTTGCTTGAGCACCTCGCTTAGGCGGAGAGTCCTATTTTGGGCGACAAGCATCTCGCTCAGGCGAGAGGTTCTCGCTTAAGCGAGAAATCGTGAAAAGTCTTGTGGTTTTGCTTAACTCGCCGCCAAGGCGAGAGATTTGGTTTTAGGCGAAGGGCGATCTCGCCCAAGCGAGAAGAGGCTCGCTTAAGCGAGGCTTCGCAGTGAGCCACTATAGCACACTCGCTCAGACGAGAAAGCTTAGCTTAAGCGAGACATGCATGTCACTTGAGCTAAGGCTTCTAGCCCAAGCGAGTTTAGTACAGTTTGTGTGTGTTGTTTGTACGCACTGATGCGAACATGGATCAGGAGTTGATGTGCCATGAGCGGGTAGGTTCAAGCTTTATTACTTTTACTAAATAGCTTGTGGTGTGTTGAAAAATATTTTAAATTTTCCCGCGTTTGGGAATAATACGATTATGTCGTTTGGTTTCTGTATCTTATTTATTTATTTTAAGTAAGTAATTTCCAATAGGGATGTTACACACAACCTAGTTATCTTCAGTTCCCTTCACAACACAAAAATCAAGGATTTTTGTCAAGTTAAATCTACCAAGGTCAGAATCAAATTATAGCACCATAATTAAAGCTAAAAATCAAGGTTGTACAAAGAGAAAGAACAATGCCATTGGCTTGAAATATCTTTCATCATAATAGGAACACCAACTGCCACAAGCTTGAAAAATCTCTCAAATTAACCACCAAGTCAAGAAATACTCAAGAACCAAAGGGAAGTGAGGTAACTTAGGTGGAATATGGAAGTCAAGTGGAGGTTCACCAACTATCTAAGTTAACTATCTAAACTAACCTAAACCTAGCTCTAAAGCTGAAACTAAATCAACTACTAAAAGTGACTATAAAAATTGAATCTAAATCTATCTCTAGGATTTTAAAACAACCAAACAAAATAGAAATCAAAGCTACACACTAAAACACAAAAACTGCAAAATTGAACTATAAAATCGAAGATAGACTAACATAAGTAAAACAAGAACACTTCTAAAACTACTAGAACTAAAAAAAAAGTCAAATAAATTATTACAATTCAGTTCTTAAGTATTCTATCCTACTCTAGCTAACTAGGACTAGCCTACATTATTCTAAACTAATGCAAAACTAGGCTAATATACTAAAAAACAACATTAAACCTATTTTCATGTCTAAAATTTTTTGTAAGATTTAACTTTCTAAAAAAACTAATCTCACTTATTACCTACCATAACTAAACTATACTAGTTTATCCTAAGCTAGTATACTATATGTAAGTATTGAAATGGTTGAAATGCCAAGAAGGAGGGTTGAATTGGCTAGTTAATCAATATGTTGACTTTTAAAAGTCTAAAATAGTTTTCAATTGAATCAAATCAACCACGAAGTATGAATGTAAACATTCCTGGACTGGACACTTTCAATGATCAAAAACATATATAGTTGATTGATTTCATCAAACAGATACAATACCGATAGAATCAACAGATTAAATCACAAAAATAGTCAACTGAAAAACTAGGAAAATGCAAATGTGAGTTTGTGATTTAAGTCAAGAACAGTATGAAAGATCAATCAAGATAGGTTCAAATGAGTTAAACAAACATGAGCAATGCTATAAATAATACCAGATCACACAAGAATGTCAAAACGATGATTCAAATCAAAATTCTTTAAACTTTAAAGTGTAATAAAAGAGAGAAGGGTTAGAGAAAAGAGCAATGCACAAGATTTTTATATTGGTTCACTCAAATCTGAGCTACATCCAGTTGGTCAAGGTAACTTGAGCTTGACCTTTGCACTATTTCAAAAACTTTACAAAGTTTACATCACCACACTTTCAAAATATGTAAAAATACCAAACAAAGACTCTTAAATCACACAAGAATCACACTAGCATAGCAAGACACCTCTTGCAAACCTGGAAAACCACCAGGCATAATCTAAAAGCTTGAGAAAAATCAAACATTAGTGGTAGCCCAACCTTGCCTACCAAAACCACATTCTCTAAGCTTCAAACACCAAGCAAAATGTTCTAAGAATGATCCAAGATCAATCTTCAACAACTACACATTGTATGATCACGAAAGAAAGAGAGAGTTCCACAAATTCCAGAAAGTTTTCGCGCTAAAAAATGGTCTTCTCTACTCTTTTTCGAAAAATACAGCTTTTATAGTCAAACTGTTAAGAAATTCAACAGGTTGATTTTCAAATCAATTGGTTGATTTTACTTAACTTAAGTGAAATCAATCGATTAAAAAATAAGTCAACTAATTGAATATGTACAGTTATGACTATTGCAGCAAACATTTTAATCTATTATAAACTCCTTCAATAGATTAAAAGACATCAATTAACATGTTGAAAAACATTTCAACAGATTAAAAGACACAATTAAGACCCTATACATCTAATTAATGCAAAATGGACTATAACATGAATTATAATCTTCAAGCTTGTGTTCCCCATGATTAATTTAGATAGAGAGCATATATCCAAGGCTTGATCAACACGTGAAACATCAAATCTTCACATCTTCATCAATGTAAGCATGGTTCCAACATGTTCCAAGGCAATGACTTCATGTACCTCCATCACATCTTCAAGTAACAAATCATCCAGGCTATTTGTGTCAACATTCTCCCCTTGATTTTCCCCACTTGAGTCAGCTTCATGGTCATGTGTACCACGAACTGCAATACCATCAATTGTCCACATATTTCCCACCTTGGTAAATCCCATCTTGTGCAGATTTTGATAGGAGGTTTGGTTCAAAAGTCTAGTTGACTCTTCCAACTCATCTTCTACATCAACACCAAAGTACTCGATGAACTTGGACACCAAAACCACATAGGGCGGCTTGAAATCCATGAGCCTCTTGGCTTTGAGCATGTGATCACAAAGCATAAAGATCCAATCCACTTGCTCATTGTGTTGGATGCAACACATGAGGATTAAATCTCCCTAATTCAATGTACAATTCCTCCCTCTTGATGCCTAGACTCATCTTCAACAACATCAGTCTAGCCCAACACCGTCCCAACAGTAATAATAACACCCTCAAGAAAATAAAATAATTCTAATGATTATGTAGATTGTTAGGACTTCTTTTTATGCACTTATTACATGTTTTTTTATTATGTCTGGATACATTACTTATAGACATGTTTTTATTGATCTTTGTTTGGATTTCCCTTATATTTATATAGACATTTTCTAACTAATGTTTGTTTGGTATTGTAATTGATGTTTATGTGGATTGCTTGGAATTAGCAAATTTGTCTTGGTGCCTTACATATACAAAATTAAAGTTTTATTGTATGTTTGTGTGAGATTGAAAGATTTGATTGAGTATAGAGAATACATCTTATTACACTAGAAACTGACATTTCATTTATCGACGAATTTTACCGACGGATAAATCCGTTGATAAGGTCCCGTACGTGAGGCATGATATTATTGATGACAATTACCGAAGTATACATATGTCGATAATTACCAAAAGATGTGTCCGTCGGTAATTACCAAATGATACTTTCATTAGTAATTATTGAAAGATTTAGATATCTTTCGGTAAGTGTTACCTATTGCGTTTTCATCGACGAATTTTTGTTTGTTGGTAATTCATTGAAAAAGTACGATTACTGACAGATTTTTACAATTACTAAGGGATAGTGGTCATCGGTAATACTTTTTTTTTGTAGTGTTCTATTTATTTTTAAAATGGATTTGGAGAAGTGGATTTGAGGAGAAAGTGAGGTGAAAGTGGAATTATTTGGATTATGAGAAAGATGATGAAAAATGAAGGAATTTTAAATGAAAATTTATGAAAGTTAGTAGATAATGTAATAGGTGTGATAGATTAAAAAAATATTTCAATTGATAAAAATGAAAAATTACTATTTTTTCCTTGATTATAAAATTATTATAATAATAGATATTATTATAATAATAATAATTAATATTATTATTTCTAAAATGCAGTAGATGAGCTTTCTTTTTCTCAAATGCACCACAGGGGCATAAATGGAAGGAAGAGCATAAAAACTTAAGGTATGAGAGTAATTATATATATGGTGATTTGTCTTTTTCACCATTTTTCTTATATATGCTAGGCGTCTAAACTCATTTTCTCTTTTTTTTTCGCATGCAAATTCCTTCAATTTGATGGAAACAAATGTAAATGACATTTGTTTTTTTTTTTGTGTGAATAGTAAATAGTTCGAAATAAGATGAGAAATTTACAAATATTTACAATCTGAGTAAATTTCAACAAAATAAAAGAGTATATATATGTATAAAATATATTAGGAAATATCTCTATTTCAGTATCTTTGTGCTAGAGAGTTATAGTATCTCTATTTTTTTCTTCAATTCGTAATTTTTATACACATGTTCAATTTTTTATCTTAAATTATTTTATGGTAGTGCTTTAGAAGAATAAATTAGTTATGGTTTTTAGTTAAACTAAAAAATAATCATAACGTTCACGAAAAAAATACTTAATTATGAATTTTAAAAAATAAAATTGTGGATGGAATAAAATATATGACCAAAATATCATTAGGGTCGATATTCATGTTTGTTTTGCCTAACTTACGGTGTATGTAATTATAATTAATAAAATTTGATTTGATTTAGAAGTCTACTATAATGTTTGGAAAGTAAATATTTGATCAACTTTGATTTGGAAATTAATTAATTTTATATTTGTACATACTTATTTTACTGTTTTATTCTTTACATTGAATTTTAAAATAAAATTTGAGTATTATTCCTTCATGTTTTTACAAGATTTATATGATGTATTTTTTTTATTAACTTTTGTATTTGGAAGTTTTTTATTTTCACTTGGTTGTGAAAATTTTTTTAATTCTTTCATTTATATGAATGTTGTTATTTGTTGTTTTAGTTCGTTTAGGTGGATTGTTATTTTTTTGCTAGGTTATCCAAGAAAGGACTTGAATTTAAGACTATGATCATATGATGCAAGACTGCCTCGAGACTGAGATTTTTTATATCAAGAGTTACTTGTCTGGATCATTCTATAAAAACACGTAATGATTTGTTATTTTCTTGTCTAATGTTCGCAAGAGTTATTGACATCAGATGTGTGGTCAACTAGTTGAAAATTATGCTTTAACTTAGTAACCAAGGTATCATAACAATTGATCAACTGCAAAGGTAAGCAGATGAACCAGCCAAAGACAACTATTTGAGGGATGTTAGGAAGATCCTACATAATTGCATCTTCCAAAGTGTATAGGCTAACTTGTGTGACAGGTGTCAACATGCTCTTTCAGATTTGTCATGTCATCATACTTGTCTAAGGTTGGATTCTTCCAACTGGCGAGAAGGAATGTCTCCCTGATCTTTTTTCAAATGGGTGTTGGAGAAGTCATACACTAAATGTTGGATGACTGGAGATGTGTTTACAGTTGATAGGATCTTATCCAAGAAAGACTATGATCATTTTTGACTTTGAATTGCTTCTGAAATATAAAGAAGAAAATCAAATAAAGAATGCGAAATTAGACAAAAATGGGATACACCACAATCTAGCAGATTGATAACTAAATGAAGATTTTCCACAAAGAGGTCACTCTTTGATAAGAACTGGTAATAAACACACCACAATCAATAAGATTGATAAGTTAAGGAAGATTTGTCACAAAGATGTTAATCTTTGATAAGAGAATCCTCTCTTTAATGAAATAAACTCCAATATATGACAAAAAAGTTTTTCCGTCAGTTTTTTATACATCTATATAGGTTAAAATACCTTTTTGGCCCCAATTTTCGTAAAGTTTTGTCAAACTAGTCCTAATTTTACTTTTTTGTTCAAATAGGTCCTAATTTTCGTTAATTTTGTTCAATTTGATGCCTATACATTGTTTAAATCATTGACGATAATTGGGATAAAAAGGTATTTTAACCTTTTATATATAGGCACATAATTTTAAGAAAACCTAAAAAGCCTAAATATATTGGCCTTAAAACTAATTGAAATTCAAAAACGGAATAAAAACAAAAATAGAATGAACTCGTCAACCAACGACTCATAGTTGGTGCCTAACAAGAACTCACCCAATAACAATTGGGTCCTAGCAAATTTAACATTCTGGAATTAAAATAAAAATTACAATTTATTTAATTTCCTAAGTTATTCTTCAATTATGCTCATGATCTTCATGTCCTTTAAGCTTCGTCACAAAGGATTAAGCGTCAAGAAGATGTGTTTTTATATTTGACCTTGTCATAGATCCTTTGAATTACAAATGTTTTGTCATGTTCTTCTTGTATATGTTCGGGAGATAGTCCTCTATCATACCCTCCTCCTTGAAGATAATTTGTTTTCAAATTCGTATCATTTAAAGTTTCCTTCTCCTTCGTATTGATCAACATATAGTTCTCTATCATGCCCTCCTTTTTGAAACTAGATTCTTATCAATAGGTTTTTGTCATTTGACATTTGTTGGCTTCATGGGTTCCTGAAAAAGATTAGTGTTTGGATCTAATAGGTTCTCCTTGTTTCGATTAGGGTATAGTGGCATGATATCACTACCTTTCAGTCTTCACTTCATGCGTGTATTTTCTATTTTCAAGGTATCTATTTCCTTAAGATTTTTTCCTTTAGGATCTTTGTTTCCTTTTGAAGTTCTACCAATAATGTTGTTTGGTCTTACATGATTCGTTTGTCCTTCTTCTAGTGTAAGTTTATCATTGCTCATCATTTTTGTGTGTAGTAACTTTGCCAAGGTCTTTTCCAACCCCATGGTTAGGGATGTCAATAGGACGAGTAGGGTACGAGTAGTAGCTCCCTCGTATCCTACCCGCTGGATAAATATTGTCTTATATTCATACCCATATCCGTATGGGTATGCGTTACGCGGGTACCCACATATTTTTTTAATATCCACGGGTACCCGCGGATATTTACAAAAGAAAAATTTAATATTTAATAAAAAAATTTAACCATAAATTCGAATAAAAATATAATGCATAACCATTATAAATTTCAAACAAAGTGAAAATAATTCATTTAAATGTTGAATGACAGTTTACAAATAAATGAAGATTTTTTAAAACCAATTGATAAAAAATAACTCATTCAAAATCAATGTTTTTATGTTTTAATAATTTCTTTTAATTTAAATTAGAGTTTAGCAGGTATGGGTATCCACGGGTACAAATGCTATGATACCCCTATCCGCCCAGTTAACATGTGGGTATAAAAAATACCTGTACCTATTACCTGCGAATATCCATTTTCTACCCGTTACGGGTTTTATCTGCAGATACCCACGTGTATGGATTTTTTTGACATCCCTACCCATGATACTTCTTGTCGAAAAGTACCAACTAAGGCCAAAAAGTACTAGTTTTGTCATAAGTATCCGTCTTCCTAAAAAGTACCAAGAAAAGTTATAAATTATTAGTATTGACGAAAAGTAAGAGGAATGGTTAAGAAGTACTAATCTTGTCGAGAAGTTAAAGACAAGGCCAAGAACACATCAACACAATCACATACAATATTTATGTAACCAATGAAATGATAACAAACATCTAAATACATCTATCGTGACTAAACAACGACTAAATTGAGTTTAGAATGACATGTATTCATCCTCAAAACTCATTAAAAATAGTATAAATAGATAATTATTTTCACAAGATATTTACCACTAGTATTGCTTATCCTATGGTTGCGCTAATGATTATCTATATTTACACCAACTTGAACGTCAAATTATATTTATATGTACACCTACCTAAAACCTTGTAATTGAAATCGCCTAGACCAAAAACCATGGATAAAGATTTACAATATAAAAAATTAATCACTAAAGATTATATAATTCTATAAACATCATTTGGAACACTTATGACCTTTTAACATTTTTTTAAGGTTTATATATCATAGCGTAAGAAAAAAATTTATCTCCTATATGAAAACTATGAAATTAAGTATTAATAAAAAAATAACAATAAAATTATAAAATAAAATTAAAAAAATTAAAAAGGAGATAAATAACACATACATTCTTTTGTATCCAAAGTCAAACTCTATTAAATAAAAATAAGGGTTAAATATGTTTTTGGTCCCTCAAGTTTCAGCGAAATTTGGAATTAGCCCCTCATCAAAACTTTTGACCAATTTAGTCCTTCATCTTTAAAAATGTGTGAATTTAGTCCTTTTAACCGAATTTTGTTAAGTTTATCTAACGTTTCAAACGCATTTCATGATAGTATTTGACTTATTTACACTGTTTGACACATTTTTACTTCAATGTTAACTCAAATATTATCATAAAATGCGTTTAAAATGTCAAATAAACTTAATAAAATTTGGTAAGAAGGACTAAATCCACGCATTTCTAAAGATGAAGGACTAAATTGGTATAAAGTTTCGAAGAGGGACTAATTCCAAAATTCACTGAAACTTGAGGGACCAAAAACATATTTAACCCTAAAAATAATCACTACGTCAAAAATGTCATAAATTTAAATTTTTTTAAATTAAAATATTAAACTTACGATAAAGATATAAAAGAGAAAGTTAGGTGCAAACCTCCGTCCCCCGCCTCTAAAATTGTTAGTTTAAATTCTCTTACCAAATCAAGTATTTAGATTTGTTTTATAAACATTTGTAAGAATTATTTTTTTAAAAAAATTGTAGTTATACATGTAATAAAATTAATGTACGTATAAGTAAATTTATAAACATTTAAAAATAAAATATTTAGTTGTCAAATATTTATAAATATTTAGTTTCTTGAAAAATTATATATATATATATATATATATATATATATTAATTTAACTTTTTGAGATAAATGTATTTTTTTTATTTGCAAATGTAGTGGTGAGAAAATTTATTTAAACAAAATTATATAAACTTACATAGAATTTTTTTTTTGAAAAAAATCATAAGATTTAGATTGTAATATTCCAAATGCATAAGAATTAAAATAATTGAACACACATTGATTAATAATAAAGTCTAGTTTATTGTAATAAAGTTTACTTCTCTCTTATTGACAATATAATGGCTTGGGATTCTTGAAATCATTCACAATATTGGGATTTCCCCATCCACATGTTAAATAAAAAATAACAGACAACAATAATCAGTGCAATCATTAACTGTTTCTCTACCCAGGAAAGCATTTCATATATACTCTTTGACATGTAATTAACTATAGTTTATTTTATTTTCTGCTATCTATATTTTACTATAAGAAATCATGTACTATCATTAGTTTTAAAAGTTCATTTATGTAATTTTTATATTTGTCAGAAAATAATGTTTGTATTTGATATAGTATATGGGAAACATACTTTTTATAATATATTTTAAGAATTATTACTTATTAAATTGCTAGGCTAACATATTTTTATAAATTTTTTATTAGAATCGTTAAGATTTTTTAATGCAAGAAAAATAAAAAAAATGACTATAGTTTTATATGAATCTCGTATACTTTTATTTAAAAACAATTTTAAAGATTTAGACAGTCATTATAATATTTAAATGAAAAATATTAATAAATAAAATTCGTTTTTCCTTTAATCCACAATAACTTTGTTTAGAGTTCTTTCAAATATATATATATATATATATATATATATATATATATATATATATATATATATATATATATATATATATATAAACAATAAAATCCATTTTATAACAACTTTACTAAAATAATTTCAGTTTCAATAAATACAATGATTTAATAGACAAATAGAGTAATTAATTTAAGGAAAAACGGAGAAGAAAATATTAATGTTTTATTAAAATATACGAACATCAAGCAATTAATTTAGTGTTGAATTATAAGGGTAACAAGGTGTTTGGATGTGATTAAATAAATAAAGAGGAAATAAGTGAGTCAGAAAGCAAAGGATAAGAGAAATATGATGAATTGATATTGTTTGGTTGAAAAAAAAATATATGAATGAAATAAAGTATAAATAAATTTGATAGGTTGTTTGGTTGGAGAGAAAAAAACAGAAGAGAACAAATTGTTATTTTTAAAAATAATTGTTATTATAATCGATTGTGGTTATTGACTATTGAAGATAATGGTGAGCAGATTAAACTATTATGCATAGAGATAATTGATTATGATTTTTCAAAATATGCATTATAATCGATTGTTGTTAGATTTAAAATGAACAAACTTAATCGATTGTTTTCTTTTCATCCATATATACAAAATGTAAATATAAATTAGGAGTGAAGCTTATTGGTTACTAGAGAGATATTGGGTTAAGGTAAACAAATATAAACACTTATCATTCTGTTTTTATCTTTATATTGTATTTGTTTAAAAAACCATTAAATGGTAATTTCTCTTTTGTAAAACCAAATTCAAGCTAATAGTGTTTTGTTTGATGAACTACTCGTAATTATATTCAATTTTAATTTCTTTTTATAAACTTATAAAACTATACATGATAGCTTCTTTCTTTTGTTACTTATTATTTTTAAGCATGGGAAAATACCTATAATCATAATTCACAAAAAGAAAAATAATTATTATATTAGTAAAAAACGGAGATTCAAATTTGTCTATAAGAAACGTATTTCGAATGAGACATATATACCACCAAATATGTTATTTTACAAAAAGTTAATTTTTAATAGAATTATTGTACAATTTCATTCGTGAAAACAAAAAAAAAAAACAAACAACTCTATCCGGTTTTATTTTTTTTATTTTTTTTGTAACGAGATTAAAATTTGAAATTTCAATTGGCAATTTTTAGGTGAACCAATTTAAAATGCATAATTATTAATAGTTTTACAGAATATTCTTAATTATGAGTCATATTTTGGGTTCAATAAATAATAATTAAGATATATTAATATTTTAAATTATTTGAAGTAAACTTCGTTAATTTAAAAAAGATCTTATTTTATAATGATATTTTTTTAAAGAAAAAAATAATATAATTTATTTTCATCAAATTGATAACAAATATATCTAACATGATATCACTGTTAATTAAAAAAATACCTTTTTATTTTTAAAACTAGTGGAATCAAATTAAAAATATTTAAAAATTATGTCACAAAATTTTAAAAAATAATAATAATGAAACAATTTTTTTATCTTAAAATTAATATAAACAAGAATATACAATAAATATTAAAATGATCAAAAGTAGTTATTACCATTAAAAAGTAACAGCGTAAACACATGCGCTATCGTGTCTGTGTGTTTAGGGTTTAGGGTTTAAGAAAGAATAATAATTGATAATTAAAGAGGGAGAGAAGAAGCATAAACATCCGATTTTATAAGAAGTTTGTAGTAATAACGGTCAATTTTGAAAAATTTAATAAATTATTATATTTAAAGGATAAAATTAATATTTTAAAATATGAACACGCAAAGGAAAATCCCCTTTATATATTATTATAAATAGATAAAAGTTTAAACTAGATATAGTCTTACAAACTAAAACAAACTAAAACAATAAGTTAGTAATCCATTTAATATATCTCATATTTCAGTTTCAATATAATAGTAATATTATTATAATTATTATTAGTATAAAAGTTTTAATTTTATAAACTTTATTTAAATTTCGTTAATAATTAATAATATTTTCTAATAAATATATGTGATAATTATATATATTTGTTTGATTATCTTAATTATGAAGTAAAATTTTTATATTATAGTTATTAATTTTTAACATATTAAAAAATACGTTAATTTTTGCTGTGACCATGTTTTATCCCAAATTGTTTAAGTTTTTTATTAGAAAGAATAACAACTTTTCCATGGTCCTCCGTAACGTGCGAATGAAAAGTTGAGCGTGCACGCGTAATGTTCCGTACAGTATAAAAACCCATAGTCTAACCACCACTGGTTTCTAACTGTCATCCACTAAACCCTTTCCATGATGATTAGTTAGGTAAGAGAAGTTGCTTCTAACAGTACCGTTATGCGAACTTGGAGCACCGTACGACTCATGGTCAACGGTCCACAGGATTAGACCCTATACTACTCTACCTTTTCCAGGGCATTTTTGTAATTTCACTTTCTGCTTTTTACTTTTCATTCATTTTTTACTTGTCGGTAAAAGGGAAGGTAAGGATTTATTTTTTGAATTGGTCGTTGAGCTTTTCGAGACGGAGCAGTGGCACGTGACATGTGGGTGGATCTTGTCAACTACTAGCTGGCATGGGTGTCACGGTCCCAGCACGTGCGGATGGATCATAGTGTTCTTTTCTTTGTTTCATTTTTTTACCGGGAATCGTGAAACGAGAAGAGGAGAATGGAAATAAATGTTCCAAATACAGTGGGAGCATCAAGGGTCGACATAGAATACACAGAAGTTTCTCAAAATAGTATCATGTGACTGTTTTAAATAAAATGTTAAATATATTTTTAATTTTTTAAATTTTAGTAAAAATTAGAATAAGTTATTTTTCAAAAATTTTGATTAATTTAATTTTTCAATTTTAAAAATGTGTGAATTTAATTTTTTTAACCAAATTTTGTTGAATTTTTTTTTTTATATATTTCAAACACGTTTTAAAATAATATCTCTCAAGTTAGAGACTAAATGAGTTAAAATTTTGAAAAGAAACTAATTTTAATTTTAACTTAAATATAAAGGATCAAAACATACTTAACCTTTAAATAAATGATAGTTGGCGGTCTTAATCAATTTAATTTTTGTAGAGAAAAAGAAATATAAAAGTAATTTTCAATAATTGATTGATGAGTATAAGCCCGGTTTGTTTCTATCAATTTATTGTAGAAGAATATGTAAATGTAGGTGTGAGATGATTTTTTGTATCTATTATGTTTGTATAAATTGATTTGTAAGGATGAATTTGGAAGGGTGAGAGGGAGAATGATTTTCTAGTGAAGAGATTTGAGTGGAAAGTCATTCTCCCTACAAATATTATTTTATACTTGTGTTTCTTTTACTTTTTAACTTTTCACTTTTATAACTTTTTTAATTAATTAGATTTTAATTTTAAATATTTTTTACACCATTATGTGAAAATAATATTGATTATAAAATTCTAAATGTAATTAGTAATACTTTACTTGAGTTGTAGATTAGTCAATTTTTAATTAATTAAAAATTATATTTGTGTGTAGGTTAAATTAGTTAATAATTTTTTGTTGAAATATAATAAATTTGTAAATCTAGTACATGTTTAGACTCTTATTTGAGCATCACATAAAAAATGTTATTATCCATTTTTCATAAGGACAATTTTTTTTAATTTATTTTCATCAATATATAAATGTTTATAACAAAATTACTCTCACTTAATTTATATTAATCTAATACTATATACAAATAAAGAATTAATAATCAACAACTTTCTAATATAATAATATATCTGCCACAATCTCATTCAAATTGTTTTTCCACAACAAGAAATAACACTAACGTGTCATTTAAATACTATTTTGAAAAATTAAAAATAAAAATAAATCAAAAAGCAAACGTGAAAACATGAATGACTTAACCCTTCCTCTCATTATTCTCTCACAATTTCATTTGCTTTTGGATCTCTTTCTCTTAGCCTCCATCAACCACAAACACGAAATGCCTCACCTAACCGTACCTCTCACAAATTCATTTGCTTTTCGATCTCTTCCTCTCAGCCTTCGTCAACCACAAACACAGAATGTTGTGCTCTTACCTATTCAAGTTCTTCAACCACACAAACAACATTGTAGAAGATGAAAGGTACAAGCTTCTATTTTTCTCTCGAAGTTTTTCTTTTACTATTTAATCTTTTCTTTGTATTTTTTTTCTCTAATGCATCAAGTTTTTCTAGGAGATGGATGAATTGTTTGAAGAAACAACAAAGGTAAGAGTTTTTCTTCGTCTCTCCGATTTTTTCTTGCTTTTACCATATGTAACTCATTTTTTATATCTTTTTCGTCTCGAATCTTTTCTTCTTCTACCAGATTTAAGTTCTTTTCTTTGTATTTTTTTTTCTGATGCATCAAGTTTTTCTGGGAGATAGATGAACAGTTTGAAGAACACAACAAAGGTGAGAACTTTTCTTCGTCTCTTCGATTTTTTTTTGCTTCTACCATGTGTAACTACTTTTTTATGTCTTTTTTTCTCTCAAATCTTTTCTTATTCTACTAGATTAAAGTTCTTTTCCATATATCTTTTCTCTGATTAATGAAGTTTTTGTGGGAGATGGATGAACAATTTGAAGAACACAACAAAGGTAAGAGTTTTTCTTTGTCTCTCATATTTTTCTTCTTATACCATATGCAACTACTTTTTTTATGTCTTTTTTGCTCTCGAATCTTTTCTTATTCTACCAGATTTAAGTTCTTTTCCATATATTTTTTTCTCTGATGAATGAAGTTTTTGTGGGAGATGGATGAACTATTTGAAGAACACAACAAAGATAAGAGCTTTACTTGGTCTCTCCAATTGTTTTTGCTTCTACCATATGTCACTACTCTACTAGATTTAAGTTCTTTTGTACGTATTTTTTTTATGCTCAAATGAAGTTTTTGTAAGTAATGAAATGGTTGAAATGCCAAGAAAGGGGGTTGAATTAGCCAGTTAAAAAATAAGATGACTTTTAAAAACCTAAATCAGTTTTAAGTTGAATCAAATTGACCATGGAGTAAAGATGCAAGCACTCCTAGATTGAACAATTTTAGTCGATTAAAAATAGAGATAGTTTATTGACTTCATTAAACAAATACAATACTGATAGAATCAACAAATTAAATCACAAAAATAGTCAGCTAAAAAACTAGAAAAACTGCAGATTTGTAAATTTGTGATTTAAACCAGGAACAATAGGAAAGATCAAGCAAGATAAGTTCAAATAAGTTAGATAAACATGAACAACGCTATAGATAATGCTAGATCACACAAGAATGTAAAAAAGATGGTTCAAATGAAGTTTCTTTAAACTTTTAAGTGCAATACAAGTAAAAAGGGATAAGGATAAGAACAATGCACAACATTTTTATACGGGCTCACTCAAATTTGAGCTACATCCACACAATGACTCTTGAATCAAACAAGAATCACACCAGCACAAGAAGACACCCCTTGTAGACCTGGAAAACCAGCAGGCACAATCTAAAAGCTTCAGAAATACCAAACCTCAGGTAGCACAACCTTGCCTACCAAAAGCTATTTCTTCAAGCTTCAAACACCAAGCAAAAGCTCCAAGAATAATCTAAGATCAATCTTCAACAACTGAACATCTGTATGATCACAAAAGAGAGAGAGTTCCATAGATTCCAAACAATTTTTGCGCTAAAAAATGGTCTTCTTTCCTCTCTTTTGAAAAAGGTAGACTTTATAGTCAAACTGTTACGAAATTCAACAGGTTGATTTTCAAATCAATCGGTTGATTTCACTTAGTCATCCTAAGGATTTTTTCTAGTTAGGAATGAAGTCAGCAAATCGTGAATGTCATGGATTTGGCCATCCAAATCATTGAATCTCTCATTGCAAAAGGTGTGATGTGCATCTTAAGACACATTGAGTTCACGTAGTTGGTGCAGCACCATCCTCTTAAACTGTGAGTACACATGGCCTCTGTCCTCTAGAGGGTTGTAGAGGATAATGTCCATTAGTCCAGTAGTGTTCATGGTCATTGACACCACCAGCTACAACACCACCAATTCCACCAGCAATCCACACATTCCCCACCTTGATAAAGCCCATCTTGTATAGATTGAGATAGGAGGTTTGATTCAAAAGTCCAGTTGACTCCTCAAGTTCATCTTAAACATCAACACTAAAGTACTTTATGAACTTGGACACCAAATCCACATAAGGCATCCTAAAATCTGTGAGTCTCTTGGCCTTAAGTATGTGATCACGAAGCACAAAGATCCAATCCACTTGCACATTATGTTGATGCAATACATGATGACTGTAGGTGTGGCTATTTCTAAGAGATGTTTAATGCAAATGCAAGTTTTCAAGTGCAGTATTTATAATTGAACAGGTTCAATTGCAAAATCATTTGATTAAATGGTGCAAATTTATTTTCATTAATTCTGATTAGGTTACCAAAGCCATGTTAATGCACCATATTACAATATCTCAATAAAGCATGATGTTTCCAATGAGTTTTTATGAATGGATTAATCAGTTCAAATCATGTAAGATGCATGCACATTGGAATTACACACTACAAATGCTTTTTGGTTAAACAAATCAAAAAAAGCAACACATAATTGATGTAATAGTTATTGGGGGCAGTCTGTACCTGACCATAAGATACTTTCTTTGACTGAGTCAACTTTAGAATTTAATTCATTCTAAAATTTGTAGTTTAAGTAAAATCAACACATAGATTTTATAATTCAACTAACTAAAATTCAACAGTTCACAAATATTTGCACACAAAATCTGGTTAAGTGAAATCAACACATAGATTTTAAAAAAACAATTGATTAAAAATCTTGAATTTGAACTTTAGATTCCTAGATACTGTTTTAATGAAATCAACATATAGAATTGTGAAAACAACATATTAAAATTCGTGACAGATTGTGTTTTCCTGCATATTGAGACATCTTAAGTTAAATCAAGGCATATATTTACAAAATCAACAGACTGAAAGTTTGACAAATCATGATTTTTGCATCCAATAGCTGTTTAAGTGAAATCAACGCATATATTTGTAAAATCAACAGACTGAAAGTTTGACATACCACATTTTTTGCAAACAAAGACTGTTTTAAATAAAATCAACACATAGAATTGAGAAATCAACAGGCTAAATATGATAGTTCACAATTTATGCACACATTAGCTTATTTTAATGAGATTAATGCATGGATTTATAAGATTAACATGCTAAAAACACATCAGATCACATTCTTCATGTCAATATGCCTAGTTTAGTTCTTAGCTTGTTAAACCTATCTCTAGCTAATAGTTTTGTGAATAAATCAGTAAATTGATTTTTAGTTTTAACAAATTGAATTTCATAATCTCCCTTTTGAACATGGTCTTTAATGAAATGGTGCCTAACCTCAATGTGATTGGTTTTAGAATGTTGTATTGGATTCTTGGTTAAGTTGATAACACTTGTACTATCACAATACAAAGGTACCTTGCTTAGCTTTACACTATAGTCCAATGACTTATGCACATCTATGTCTAACTACTATGTATTCAACTTCAGTAGTGGAGAGTGTCACACATGCTTGCTTTTTACTATTCCATGATATTAAACTTGAGCTAAGTAGGTGGCAAGTGCCACTTGTGCTTTTCCTATCCAATTTGCACCTTGCATAGTCGGAATATGAAAAATCACTAAGATTTATGTTAGAATCACATGGATACCATAAACGAACATTAGTTGTTCATTTCATATACTTGAGAATTCTTTTTGCAACTTTGAGGTGTGACTCCTTTGGATTGGATTGGAACCTTGCACACAAGCACACACTAAACTGAATATCTGGCCTACTTGTTGTAACATAGAGCAAAGACCCAATCAACCCTCTATATTTGGTTGAATCAACTTGTTGCCCAACCTCATTTGCACGCATAAGACAATTTGTTGATATTGGAGTGACAACTTTCTTGCAATCCTCCATTTTGAACTTTTTCAACAAATGAAAACAATATTTTGATTGGCTTAAAAATGTTCCATGCTTGAAATGTTCCATGCTTGAATAACATGGAGATTGGGTTTGAGTTCACTTAAGAAAATATAGATTTCTAAACCAAAGGAAATTCAAACTCCATGGTAGAGTAAATGACTCATTCTAAAGAAAATAAACAATAATGCATACAACTTAGACCTCTTTAAGAGTATGGATTGAGTCATATCTTCAATGTTTCAAATCTTTATCTATATGATGAAAGACTTATGAATCTGTGGACGAATTTCTTCCTAAATGGGGAGGATGGGGTAAATAAGAATTTAGAAGAACCTAATCAAAATAGATAAAGAAGAATAAAGGAATAAAAACAATAGGCAAGACAAATAAGAATAAAGCAGAAGAAATCAAAAGAAGATTTCGAGAAAGATTCACATAATAGATACTCAAATATTTGGAAAAATAAATTACGATTACATATTCTATTTTCTAATTCTTAATCCATTTTCTATTTCACTTGGTTAAAAGTTCTTGTTTTCTTTTTTTTTTTCCTTCAACATGCCTTAAGTTATCACCCGTGAACCTCTTTCACCATTGTTGTTTCACATTCCATCAATTTTTGGTTCACCACACCTTCATAAGTTGATCAAGATCCTTCTAACCTTTTAAGGTTCACATTAGTGATGTGGCATGATATACCTTCCAACATTATGTCTAATAAAGATCCAATGTTTACTTCTGGATTTTTATAGTCCTAAAACCTTTAGGAACCAGGCTTAAACTTAGTTTAGTTTATCATCCCCAAATTGATGGATATTTTGAGAGAGTTATCTAGTCTCTGAAAGATTTATTGAGAATTTGTATTTTGGATCATCTAGGTAGTTTGGATAAAGTGATGTCCTTAGTAGAGTTTACCTACAACAACATCATTGGTCATGCTAGTATTGGCATGACACCTTTTGAAACTTTGTATTAGAGTACTCTACTATGTTGGTTTCAAGAGGGAAATAATTGATTTGTGGGACCTGATTTTCTAAAATAAACTATTGAGAAGATAAATTTGATTCAAGATGGGATCAAGATATCTTTAAGTAGACCAAAATCATATGTGAGTTAGAGAATGAAACCTTTGGAGTTTATTGCCATTGATAATGAGTTTTCGAAGGTTTCTTTTACCATATGTGTTGAGCAAGCAAGTCTTCGAAGTTATTTCTAAAGTTCATTAGATAGTATCAACTTCTCAAAAGGATATATCTAGTGGCTTATTAAGTTACCTACATCCTCCTTTTGCGAATTTGTATAATGTTTTCCATGTTTCTCCGTTGAGAAAATATGTGGCACATACAAAGCTTTTTCTAGAACTTAATGAGGTCTAGGCTAAAATCGACTTGTATTTGAAGCTCAAAAAGCAATTACATGGTAGAGACCTCAAAACTATCACAATATCAAGCAAGGATCAACTCCTACTCAAAAGAGGGGCGTCATCATTTGGATTCGGCTCTGCTCACACCAACCATAGGTGATCATTGCAAAGGAGAACACACAAGGACAAACAAACATAAACAAAAGGGTAAGCTAACTGAAATAAGAGAAAAATGATGCACTTCACAATATAAATATCATTCATAACACATAACTCAATTGTATAATTCTAAACTCGATATCTGAATTGTGTAAGCGACATTGGAGCTCTTGGTGGCTTGCACCTGTAACGGTTCCCAGACTCTGTAGAGTCTGGACACAAGGAGCTATCACCCGACCGTTCCCAGGGTAAGTCCCCTTCGTGTCTAGGACTTGATCAAGTCCAAAGACTAGGACCTCCTACTACTCCTCACGACATAATCCATTCTGCTCTATCTGAGCGTGAATGATTATTGGAGTTTCAGGATACCAACCAATATGGATTCCATAGGTCCTTACACACACTAACAAGTTCACCTGAATTTCCCTTGAAATTCTATTCCAGCCACAACTCTTTATAATTCATATTCATCCAATTTCATCACACAATACATTAATAATGACATTCCAAGCATATAAGAGTTTATTTGCACAAAACCACTTTAGAACATATAATCTCACTCTTTAAAACAGAAGCTGAAGTTCCCCACTACAGTGGCTCTCGCTCAAGCTAGACATTCTAGCCCAGGCGAGAGGCCATCTCGCTTAGGCGAGTCAGTCTCGCCTGAGCGAGGCTCTAACAGTGGCAAAAATTAAAAACTGGACGAACTCTCGCTCAGGCTAAGCTAGTTCGCTTAGACGAGAGTATCTCTCGCTTAAGCGACTCCAGCTCGCCTAGGCGAGACTTCGCACAAGAACAGGGGTGGGTTTTCTGGTGTTTTAGCTTGGGCGAGAACCACCTGCCTTGGCGAAAATACCAGGTTACTCCACTGTTCCTACATGAAGGAGCATTGAATCCATGGCAAACAAAAATCAAACAACCACACATGCATTTCAAACATCAATTCAGCACACAAAGCTTCAATCAAACATGATTCACGGTTTAAATGAGAAGAATTTCGGTTAGCTTCCCTTACCTCTAGAATTTACTCATAAGCAACACCCCTTTTTAATAGTGAGCACCTCCAAACGCACAACTTAGGGAGCTAAAATACATGTTCATAGGGTGAGAATGTGATCCTAATTTGACTTAGCACGGATGGAATTCCCGGATTCGAAATTGAAGAGAAAAGGGAAACTGGAGTTAACTTACATGGATGAAGAGGGAATTCAATTATGGGAGAAGTTTCTGCTCTGGGTCCAGGTTCGTTTGCTGCTGCAGAATTGGAGAGTGAATTAGAATAGTAGCTTCAATTCACTAGTTTAGAGAGATGGCAGAGAAAACAGAATGGAGAAGGTGGAGTGAAATTGTGTTGTTCTGTGAATGTGGCAGCAGTGATATAGTGAGAGTAAAAGGGAAAGAGGAAAAGAAAAGGGAAGAGATGAAGTGGGTCTCACAAAAATTCTAAGTTATCCTTAAAGTATATATATATATATATATATATATATATATATGTATATATATATATATATATATATATATATATATATATATATATATATATATATATATATTTTTTTTTTTTTTTTTTTTTT
>Ga0214544_1003845_pt1 | contig 30656 bp, 19 predicted proteins | sample CNSS3metaG_FD_160074 | JGI IMG/M metagenome (GOLD analysis project Ga0214544, IMG submission 160074) | Root nodule microbial communities from cowpea collected in UCLA plant growth center, Los Angeles, California, USA - CNSS3 | ecosystem: Host-associated > Plants > Roots > Nodule | place: USA...
CAACTGATTGAATTTGTTGCAGTTTAAGACTACTGCAGCCAACCTTTTAACCTATTAAAAAGTCATTCAACAGATTAAAAGAGACATTTTAACCTGTTGAAAAACCATTCAACAGATTAAAAACACAACAATGACCAAACTACATCTAATTAATGCTTTAAGGTCTACAACATGAATTACAAACTTAAAGTACACTTTCTAAATGATGTAACTACATGGGGAGCACACATTTCAGCCTTGATCACCATGGATATCATCAATTCTCCTTTCCTTCATCAATGTAGACTTCATTCCAATGTTTATGGCTTCAAGATAGTTCAAAAGAGCTTCATTCAATTTTCATCAAATCTTCAAGAAGCAAACCACCTTGGCTTCTCATGTCAACAATATAGATGTGAATGTTCACTTCATAAAGACTCCAAAGAAAGAAGAGAGGATAGATTCAAAGTAACAAAAGACAAGAAAGTAAAGAAGAACACAAGAACAACACAAAGTGTAACATAAGCTAAAAATGGAAATAAAAGATGGAAAAGGTAGGAAATGGAAGAGGTTGGGGAGGGTGGCACGCCATTTAGGGGATGAACCAACCTAATATGAGTGGTGGTTGCCTCCACTTGAACCAAAGTTCAAGATATGACTAAGGATAAGCTCACTTTAGAAAGAGAGAGACACCAAAAATGGTTGTTATAACTCACTTTTTCATTCAACAACCCTTTACAAGTGGGGAGGATGTCCTCTTCAATAAGCCAAGAGATGGACCACCTAAATATTATACAATTATGAGGATTCCCTAACAAAATGAAAAAGCATCTTCTAGGAATCCAATGATTGGGAGAGGGGGTGGTACAAAGAGAATATTCTCCAATCATCACAAGATCATCAAAAGGTGCATTATCTCTCCTCCAAGGGTGCATAAAGGTCTCCACTTCAAGATTCTTTCTTCTTCACCTCTAAGGGTTTTAGCAAAATTAGGAGTGTGATGAATACACTCCCTTGGGCTAGACTCCTCCTTGGCCTTTCATTCCTCTAGAAGGTGGCAGCCTCAAAAAGGGGAGGTGCCACTAGCAAATTTTGAAAACACAAGACACAAACATGAGTCAAGAATTTATTTAAGACAAAAAATAAACAAACTAATAAAAGAAAGGTGAAGAAAACTTCCTCTTAATCATGCTTATTTTCCTTAAATTCCTTCCTCCATCTTTAGTAGGGGTTATTTGAGCCCTTCTTGATGAGTTTGACTTCATTTGAGGAAGTAATTTCTCCTTCCTCCCAAGAGATCTTACCCAATCCCTAGCCTTGAAAATGCTATCATTTCTCCCTTTGTGTGTATGACTTTGCTCCACTTTCCCTTCTTTCTTAGGTTGTGTGTGCATGTGAAAAAGGATGAGAACAAGAGGTTTCATAGGTTTAATCCTATTCACTACCTCAAATGAAGAATTTGGAAGAGAGTAACTAACTTTACTTGGGGCACTCTTTTTTGTAGGCAAGTAACACTCTTGTGGAGGCTTGCCCTTTTTCTTTCTTTTCCTCTTCTTTTGTTTTCTTTTTTGTTTTATTTTGATCATTGTTAACTTCCTTAGGTGATAGAGGTGGTTAGGTAATTTTCTTCCCATGAAAGAGAAAGGAAAACTTGTTGGTGTGGCTATCATGAAGGGTTTGTTTATCAAATTGCCATGGCCTACCAAGTAATAAGTGTGTGGCTTCCATGGGGACAACATCACAAAAGCACTTTTTCCTAGCATTTTCATATGGATAAGTTAACTAGGACTTGTTTATTTACCTTAACTTCTTCTTTCTTGCTTATCCATGTAAGTTTCTAGGCTTGGCATTAGGAATGGTTTTTAAGCCAAGCTTACCCACCACCCTTGCGCTAGCCACATTTGCACTACTTCCTCCATCAATAATTAAAAAGTAAACATTATTGCTAATGAGGTATCTAGTATGCAATTTTTTTTCTTTGGGATGGCTCAAGTTCTTTTTTAACTTGGCCTAGCATGTGTCTTGTTATCTCCTTCACAAGGTTTAATTTCATTATCACTAGAGGAAGAAGAGTCATCTCTTGAAGGAGAAGGGGGAGAAGAGCGTTCACTCTCTACAAAACCACTTGGCTTTAAGGTTATGGTTCTCTTGGTTGGGCAATTCAAAGCAATGTTCCCATTTCCCAAAAACTTTAAACATTTTATGGAACTTGACCTTTGAAAAGTAGAATGATGAAGGGATCTTCATGAGACTTTGAAGGGAACTTGTCATGTTTTTCTTTTTCTTTTTCTTTTCCCTTCAAAGAATGACTATAGTAGTTGATGAGTCATTATTTTCCTTCATTCCACTAGCCTTTATGTACCCATTTGACAGTTGTTCAGTGCTTAATTGTTTAATTGTTCATCATTAGTGTGTTTTCATCTGTTGGGCTTTATTGGACCATTGTTCCGAATTTGGGTTAATTTCGCATTATTTGGTCTAATTTTCGTTTTTAATTATTTTTAGGTATTTGGGTGAAGCAATTTTGGAGCTTGGACATTAATATTTAGTTGAAGAGACTTACCACATCATTGCCACATCATTTCCACGTCATCTGAGTGAATGGGCCAACATTAGAGGCCCAAGAGTGACAATTTTGTAATTCTGAGTGGCAGAATGGCATTTTTGTAAATACTATGGCAAGGGGTGATGGGACCACGAGAATTAGGTTTCTTTTCCATGCAGCAGCCGCACTCTTTTTCTCCCTCATTCTCTCCAACCTCCATTTTCGTTCTCCAAGCTTCCATGGAGGTGCTCCTTGCGATTTTTCACGTTTTTGGCTAGTTTTTACCGTTTTTATGCACATTTGACAGCACTCATTGAGGGTTTTACGTTTTGAATTCATTTTCTAGCTTGGGCAGCTCATTTTGTGGATCTTATTGACTTGGAACAACACTCATTCATGGGGTTTTCGGATTTATATATCACAGCATCGTTTTACATTCGATTGAAGCTTTGAAATCTCTCTTTTGCTCTTGATTTGCGTCTTTAAGAATTCATAAGTTAGGGTTTTTTATTTTGATGTTCTGTTTCAGATTTAAAGTGTTTGATTATTCCATTTTGATGTCTAGCTAAGCTTTCTGCATTGATTCCTTGACGAAATTGAAATGAAACCATGAGATTGTTGATCGATTTTGTGTTGTATTCAGAATTGCATTGAATTCAGGTTGTGTTTTTTATGATAAACACATTTTTTATGTATGCTTAATCTCAAATTCGTGTGTGCACATTGAGAGGCTCGTATTCATGCTTAATGTTTATGGGTTCTTTCACAGCTTGCTTCAATCTGTGGGTGTTAATTGCCTTAAATCTGTTATGCTTAATGACAATGAATCCATGGTAATTTTTGCTTAGTTGATTACTTAGGGTTGATGAGAGCAAATTCAAATAGAACAATTAATTTGGTAATCTGTGATTGGTGGACTTTCAATTGAATCAAGGAATCATTGCGTTTTCATATAACTATTAAATTTGTCTACATTGCGAATTTAAGTTTGTTGTGAATCTGCCTGCCAACCCCCCCTGTGTTATTGTGTTGTGTTGATCTGGAAATTGAGGCTTTGAACAAGAACATTGGTCGTTGGGAGACAACTTGGTTCAACTTTCATATACTGCATTTAATCTGTTTTAATTTGCTAGGGTACGACCACTATCAGTAGTCATTTTGTAAGTAACTCTTTCTTGCCCCCCAATTTTTTCTTTTCAATTGGACTTCAATTTTAAGGGCAAGATGCAAAACATTTTCTAAAGAGGAATGCTCATACAACTCTACTATGTCTTGAATATCCCTCTTAAAGTCATTCACAAACCTAGCTACCTTGACCTCATTTGTTTCATCATGCAATCCAACCTTCATCATTAAAGACTAACAGCTTAAAATACTCGTTCACAACATGCCTCCTTGTTATCAAAAGGCCTTCCCTCCCAGAGTAGAATGGAACAAATCTAGTGCGCATCAAATATTTAATGTCTATCCAAGAAGTCATGGATGGCTCTTAGTGATTATCCATACAAACTTTATGCGACCAAGTCATGGCATATCCCTTAAAATAACAAAAGACAAGAAAAGAAACAAGAACATAACAACAACAAATAGAATAAAATAAGTTGAAATGGAAATAAAAGATGGAAAAGAAAAGGAATGGAAGAGGATGGGGAGGGCAGCACATCACTTGGGAGATGGACCAACCCAAGATAAATGGTGGTTATCGCCACTTGAACCAAAGTTCAAGATAAAACTAGGGATAAGCTCACTCTAGAAGGAGAGACACACAAAAAAGGGATACAATAACTTTACTTCTCCATTCAATAACCCTTTTACAAGTGGGGAGAAAGTCCTCTTAAATAGGCCAAGAGAGGGATCTCCTAGCAATTGTACAAAGATGAGGATTCCCTAAAAAAATAAAAAAGTATCTTCTAGAAATCTAATGATTGGGAGAGGAGGTGGTACAAAGGAGAATATTCTCAAATCATTACAAGATCATTGAAGCATTTTCTTTCCTCCAAGTTTGCATAGTGGTCCCCACTCCAAGATGCTCTCTTCTCCACTTCCAAAGGTGTCTCCTTAGCAAAACTAGAGGTGTGGTGAGTACATTCCCTAGGGCTAGGCTCTTTCTTGGCCCTTCATTCCTCTAGAAGAGGACATCCTCAAAAGGGGAGGTGCCACTAGCAAACCGATAATACACAAGATATAAATGTGAGTCAAGAATTTATTTAAGACAAAAGTTAAACAAACTAATAGAAGAAAGGTGAATAAACCTCCCTCTTTATCATTCTTATTTTCCTCAAACTCTTTCGGGTTTAAGGGTTTAAGGTTTAAGGTTAGGAGTTCATCAAACCACACCTTGCCAAAAAAACCAAAAAGTAAATCTCGTCAACATAGTGCGAGCCACCATGAGGCCTATACAGATCCACCGTGAGCACTCACCAGAAAACATAAGCCTTAACCATGACATCCTCTACAAATCCATACAGTTTTGGCAACAGTTTCTAGTGGCTTGTGGTCAGTCCTGTCGTGAACAAGAATGGTAGAGAAGAAGATTCATCATAAATTTGGGCTTGGGCTAATCTGCTAGAGATGAAAATAGAATTCCACTACAACGATTGTAAAGGGAAATTTAGGCAAAAATTAATCGTTGATAATTTATTAGATACTTAAATAATTTATTTATTTAATTATATTAGAAAATATCAACATATAATATTTGTCAAATCTTTTTAAAACTAGCTAAATATTTACAAATCCTTTTAGATATTCTTAACCACCTAAAAGATAAGTGGTGTATTATGATTATTTAAAAGATATTTTGATGATATTGCATTATTATGAAGGAGATTTCAACAATAGAAAAGCCAGAAACAAAGCTTAGTCAAATTTTTATATAAAGAGACCTAGTGGAAGTAGAAAGGAGAGCTTGACAACCCCTAATTTAGTGAAGTTGTTGTCCATCACGCCTCCCAGCTCTTTTCCACTCCTATTTTCAATCTTTCTTCCATTCTTCCACTTTCCAGTCATTCATGATGTATATACCACCCCATCCATGGAGTGTTAAGCATTTGGGGTTGATTATGCTGTAATTTCTTAATGGATTTTGAAGTTAGAATGAAATAATTTGTTTATTCTTTTAATTATTGTTGTGATTTATGTTTATTAATGTTTTCTGTCTCAAAATCAAGTAAAAGTAATGATTTTTATGTTGTAACAAGTTTGCAATGTGTTTAATCTGCATGCATATTAATCATGAGTCAAAGAGTTTTTAATTTTAATTGAGATTGTACTTTGATTAAAGATAAAAGCTTTAACAAGAATTAATCAAGAATTTACTTTGTTACTTGATAAGTAGAGGACAAAGGAATACATAATTAGATAATACTATTTAATTGAGATTGTATTTTGATTAATAGTGACAACACCAACAAATGAAAATTTACATTAATCAATTTAAAAATATAAGTGATGAGTCTTATTTTAAAAAAAGCATTAGAATTAACTTATTATTCAATGCATTGCTATTTGATTTAATTTAATTTGTTTACCATAGCTGCAAACCTAAAATTCATCTTTGTCATAAAGTATCAAGGACATTCATATTAACATATCATAACATTTGCATTTTAATCCTTTTAGATGCATTTTTATTGATCTTTAGACTTTATCTTTTGCATATTTTTATACATCTTATTCATATTCATTCATATTGCATTAGACTAGTTCTTTAGTTTTCTCTTTTATTATTTCTATACTCCTAATGTAGGGTTTCATAAAAATTAACTTGATATGGAAAATGATTTTAGATTAGTTTTACCCTTCTAATCTATTGGCTACTAGTTTAATAATATTGAAATTACTAGAGTTGAATACTGTTAACTTAATACATCCTATTAAATAGGAAGGAGAAAAAAAATAGAATCTCCTCAGCTAAACAAAATAATGGCTGGATCCTGCTTGCCATTTCGTGGCTTCGACTTGTTGCTGTTTTCGAAAAGGAAAGATGTGACACCCAAAACGTTTAAAGTAATTAAAACATAACCGACTAATATTCAAATCGAATCCAACACCCAAATTTAAGCCAAAAAATTCATCCAAAACAATAGAGATTGCACAATATTTCAGGGGCTAAACTAATGTTTAAAAATTTATCAATATTCTGAACAACCTTAGCTATATTTGTGTCAATTATCTTCTTTTCAAACTCATGTAAGTAAACAAGATAGAATATTCATTTCTCTATCTATAGGATCACGTCGATCTATTGTTTACACAGTTCTATTTAACAGACATCGTTGTATCATGTAATCGTGCTCTTCCGCTTTCTTCATCGATACCATTTATAGGAGTGACTGAGCCAATAGGCTTCTATAGTGGAGAGCTCCAGAGCAAAAAGCTATAATAATAATAATAATGCCATAAAGACCAATGAACACAAATCCTAAGAAAAATTCGGAGCCATGTGCCTGAGAAACAGAAAAACAACGTCAGTTAGAACAAAATATACATAAGCATATGTAAGACTTTATGGTTATGATTTGCAATATTTCCGCCATTTGCATGAACTCAATATGGTAAATTAAACTAAAATGACACCATGCACATCGCAATCACAATGCCTTCAAATGAATGAATTAATGACAATAATTGTTGAGGAGACAACAAATCCCAAAGAAAAGTGGCCAGTTATGCTAACACTGAAAGGGAGATACAGTTTTGTAATCTTATAGCTATTGCAGCTGTCAGGATGGATTATTACAACAGATATATAAAGACCAGCAAGTAAAAACATATAATTGACACCTTAGTGGATGGCTCCAATGAACAATGGAATTTTTACTAACGGACTTCTTAGGTTCTTCCAAACAATTTGTTATTATAAATTGTTTTTTCCTGAAATTTAATTTCTGTGGAATTAGTGACCCTTTAAAATTCCATCTAGAGTTCACCTATTAAGTTCTTCCCTTTTAAATTAAGTTCCATAAGAGATCAATAATCACTATACTAAAGTAGCAGGACCCAGCAGCATGCCGTCGTTCACCACCATCCCAACCCAACTGATCCACCAATGTCAGCATTAGTCATTGCATCACATAAACCAAATAATCTAGAAACGCCCAAATAAATACTTCACCACATCCTACTTATAAACATCAAGGTAGTCCCTTTACTTTCAAGTTTATAAGCAACATGATCATTGCAGACAGCACAGTTCAACAAATAATATATTTAATAATTCCAGATTTAAATGAAATATTTAGAGTTATAGGCCTCTTCAAATGTCAAATTTATTGTTGTTTGAATGCTTGTTTCCTCACATTAAAACCAGATTCAGATAACTCTCGAGATGTCAAGGAAAAATAGACAGACAAATGAAACACCTCATAAATATTCCATTACCCTGCAACTATTTATATGTGACAAAACTACAGCTTTTCAAAGCCTTCTTAAAATGAGAATACGGAAGAATTAATGAATGTAGATATAAATTGTGCAAGTATATTAACATCTTTCGTAGGGACAAAAACAAATTGTTCTGAATCAACCATCTTTTATTGTTTTAAAAAATTAAATAAAAATAAGCCTCTAATTATCCATGACAACAGAACGGAAAGGAAATAGACTTTAAAACCCAAAATATTACAAATAAAAAAGAAAATTGGGCTATTGACCAATTACACCAGAGATCAAGCTCCTTATTTTCGAATGAATTGAATATTAACAGAAGCCTGAGTGATATATTACCATGTTTTAACATGAATACCATCAAAATGATTCAGAATGAACAATATTCTGAATATACCTTTCCAGTCCCTTCGCCCCCTTTTTTTTTCCAGGTGTAACACTAGTCTAAGCTAAGAAACAATTACAAGCCATCAACAAAACTCCAAACCCTGAAAGATGTATAACTCCTCTATTCCCCACCTTAGTTATACCAGCAACCTATCATAGTTAAGAGGACCTGCGGCTGACTTCGAATAGTTCAGGCTAGTATTAGAAAAATGGACAATATCTACGGATCATGACTTGTCAGAATAGATTATAGAACTGGTGCAGGAAAAGCAGAAAAACAGATAGTAAAAGAAAACCTTCACTGGATATCGCTCTTCTCCCTGAATATGAATCAAATGTGATTCCAGAATCTAGGGGTTGTCCTCGTATTACAGAAATTTCAAATTTACATCTCAGTCCTACGAAATTTGAGAATCCTTTCCCTTCTTCCTAATCCCCACAAGAAGTCTAAAAGCTCGTCTATCATTTCCCTCTAGTTCACTAGCTAACTCAGTAACAGCTGATTCAAATACGCACAAACACTACAAAACAGTTACCAACTTTCATACCCGTATAGGCTACTTCACTAAAGTTTCCTTAATGGTTGAAAGGAAATGGAGGGGATGGGGTTAAAATCCCACATCGATCAATTTTAGCTTCTCTCCAGAATTGGGGAACTTGGAGGGGAGAGAAAGTATTGCACTAATTGAACTAAATTACCCTTAATTATTTGACTATTCCATGTACATGGTAGTAATTCGTTTATTTCCCCTCCCTTCAATGCCTTTCCCTTGTGAACAAGATAATGTGTCCCTTGCATTATAAATCCCTCAGTCTCCTCAATTGAACTAAAAATGCATTTGAGTACTACTAACTGTATCTTATATTTATTTTAAATTCAGTTTTAAACTTCTATACACACAAATCAGAACATCACAATACTTAAATCATTTACAGCTTTCTATCATGTCTACAATAACTTTTGTCAATTTTAAAACGAATAAATTCCCTCTCGCGTTTTAAGATTTATTTTTCACGTTACTAGTATATGTTGTATTTTATCCATGCATCTCAAATTTTAAAAATTTGATGCATCCCCATGTCCACTAGGTATCATATCTGTATCACCTGGTATCAAGTCTGTTAAGTTTCTAATTATGTTCTGAATTTTGGACCATGTATCAAACAAAACATAATTGAGAGCCACCACTTAAATTTCCTATTTTCCAGCCATGAAATTTGTCCATCCTAATTAAGAATGCCACACACAGGTATTTAACAAACTTCATATCACAAATATAAATAAGAAACATACTCAAATTATCATCGATGTAGTGAGTTTCAGGGAGTACCACTATATGCAGTAAAGGGGGTCTTGGTGTCCTAATCCTAATGGCAGCAATCAAAATAACGAATAACCTTGAGCTTCAGTTCACAATATCTGAAGCTCTCATTTAGACTGATTCAGTAGTATGTTAGTCTATGACGTACTTTGTTTTGCATGTGAACTTATAACCTTGGACAAACTTACCCACAAAGATTTTAGAAGAAAAAAATGAGTTTCTCCATAATTAAAATTAGCTTATGCAAGTTAAAATATAAAATTTAAAGAAATCATACAAGAGAACTTTAAATTAGGTTATACATAAGCTAATTTTATGTTCCGGAGAAAGTTTAATTCTTTTTCTTTCCAAGAAACCTAACGGAGTAGTTTGTCCAAACAATACACTTAACCAACTAGAGACAACAATTCACACACAAAATGAGCACCGAAACAAACAAAGTAAGCATACCAGCAACCACATTATCTACCATCACAAACAACTAAAAGTTTCCAACTAAAAGGTACACACTGCATAGCATTCGTTCACGAGATTAATCAACCAGTAAATACAAATCAAACAAAATGATGATCAAGAACATCATTTTAAAAAAATATATATATTTACAGCTTTCAGTAAAAATAACACTAATAACACCCACTTGATACTAACAAAAGGAGACATGATTTCATTTCAGTATGCCCGCACAATCATGTAATCAAACAAAATTTTTCAAGCCTCCACTTTGATCTTCAAGTGCAAAACAACAACTAGCTTTAACCCAACAAACTGTTCCAAACCAAATTCAAATCTCTCACAATTCTAAGAATTAGCATCACATTGAATAGCATACCCAAACGGTAATCACGAAGGTTTCAACATACCAATCAATCCGCCTTAGAATTAGACGCCAAGTTCCGTCTCTCAGCCCTGGCCATATCATACTCAAACTTTAAAACATTACTAATATGAGAAGTGTCCTTCACATAGAGCCTTCTCCCAAACGCGCTCTCTTCTATAAGAGGAAAGTAAGGGTACAAAACGGAGTTAACAACCCGGAACCAAACCGCCCCGAGAAAAACTCCAAGCGCGGTTCCGGCGAGAACCTGAGCAACAGTGTGGTAGCCGAGGTAGACGCGAGAGAACATGGTGAGGAGCGCGAGGGACCACGTGAGGAGGTGGAGGAAAGGGTTGTCGCGCACGTGCCAGAAGGTGAGACCTTTGAGGGAGAGAAGAGTGAGATAAGTGGCGAAGAAGAACATGTACTGGCAGTGGCTGGACGGCCAGCCGTGTGAGTCGCACATCTCAAGGAGTGCGCAGGTGGCGGGCCGTGCCTGCTGGACGGTGGTCTTGATGACTTCATTGATGAACTGCGACAAGATGAGGCCGAGCGCGAAGAACATGCCTTGGAGCTCGCGGCGGAAGAGGAAGTGGGAGACGAAGCCGCCGAAGGAGATGAAGACGGGGACGAGGGAAATCCACGCTAGGAAATGCCCTACGCGGTCGCCCTTCTGGTAGCGCACGTGCGTCAACGTCACGGCCTTCAGCGGCGGCGTCATGGTAGATCTGGAGCGGAACACTGAAAGATGGGTTTTTGGGTTTCGGTTTGGGTTTGGGTTTGGGTTTGGGTTTGGAGTAAAGGCGAGTGGTAAGGTAACGGAGAGAGGCTACTACCTACATTTACATATGGACTGTGTGAACAGGGAACTACTTTACACGCACAAAGTGTGTGAGTGTGTGTGCACTTGGGTCCATCTTTTATTTTCGTTTTATTAAAAGAAATAATAAATTATAGACACGTTTTAGATAATTGTATATTAATTTTAGATCTGAGACAAGTTTTAGGATTTTAACAAATTTTGGTACGTTAAACTAAGTTTTTATTAAATTTGTATGACGTATGTTTTAGTGTAGGGATTGAACGTTTACTTAAAGAATATAATCTACTTAAACAATATAATCCATTTAAACAATATAATTAGCAAACTTTTTAAACTTTTATTTATGTTGTTTGTTTGGTATTTATGTTCGTCAATAGATTGGGGATACTTGTTCCTCACTAATTTGACCTAATAAAAAAAACCTAAAATATGATAAATTATAATTTTTAGTTTTAATGGGTGATGGATGTGCGTGAATACAAGTAATATAATAATCGTTCCCGCCTCGTTAATAAGCAGGTATTAATTTACTTGTTATATATTACTCACATGTACCCGTTTAGTGCATTCGGTTACTACCGATAGCAATTTTATCCCAAGTATTTGTGAGAATGAATAACTTTCTCATCCCTACACAGAACAACGAACTTGGACAACAATGAAAACAAATATCTAAAACCCTAATTATCTTTATAAAATATGACATCATCTTATTTATTAAAAATGACATAAGTTTCAAATCTCTCATAAATTTGTATATTTTTAATTGAGTTCCTATTAATTTTTTATATTTTTCAATTCAGTCTGTATTGTCGAATTTTTTTCATTAAATGTGTGATGTGATTGATATTTTTTCTTGCTTACTTGTTTGCATTGTGATGTGGAGTTTTATGACTAATATAAAACAATGAGTAACTTTTATTGCTCTCATTGAAAACGTGTTGGATAACAAGATCATCACACTCCCACGTCGTTACCATTGATGGGACTATGCTTTTAGTTAAAGCAATAAGTGTTGTCATTTTACACTAACTGCAACATTGTTTTATATTGTCGAATTTTTTTCATTAAATGTGTGATGTGATTGATATTTTTTCTTGCTTACTTGTTTGCATTGTGATGTGGGGTTTTATGACTAATATAAAACAATGAGTAACTTTTATTGCTCTCATTGAAAACGTGTTGGATAACAAGATCATCACACTCCCACGTCGTTACCATTGATGGGACTATGCTTTTAGTTAAAGCAATAAGTGTTGTCATTTTACACTAACTGCAACATTGTTTTATATTAAGCATAAAACCTTACATTTCTCAACATGTGGAAACACTTAACTAAGATGATGAGGCAAGGTAACAACCACATGACCCAGTTAATGGAAAACAAAAATCAATAACACAATTAAAATATACAAAATTACTTAAACTTATGAGTAATTTGGTATATTTGAAAGAGATTCAACTGAAAATACTCAAACTTATGAGTATTTTGGTAAATTATATGAGTTTCATTATCCAATAAGGTTTTGATGATAATTAAACAATCTTTCTACCAAACAAGTAAGTATTTGGTTAGAAGTGAAGCAACGCCAAATGACTAAGAGAGAACGTTTAACAAATATAATGAGGTTGGGTAATTGATTTGTATGGTTTAAAGATCAAAATATATGATTTATGCTTATACTTGTATATGCTTAATGGTTAATATTCACGTGTCATGTATATTAATATAAGATGGAAGTTTGAAAAATGCAAAGGCTAAGTCTTAGCATAAGACGAGTCTATGAAGTAGACATGTCAAGGTGTTAGACAAGTACATAAATGGTAAACCACCAAGTTTAGCATTAGACAACCCAAGTAATTAGACGACCTAAGTGATACAAAGCATTAAATGATTAAGGCTTTAGACCACCTATATAATAGAACAAATTATAACACACTTTGATGTTTTGCTAAATGATTTAATCTTTGATTGATCATGAGAGTTGATATATTGATTTAAGTATTCAATACAGATAATTAATTTTACGAGCTACAACATTCAAGAAATTTATCTTGTGATGATTACATTCTAGAAGAAGAAATTTTTTGAATCAAACGTTCAAGTCAAATGAAGATTAGGAAATGATTGATGAACGAACTATTTGATTGAATGTGAAATAATATTACTCTAACAATTCAAATGTAGAGATATATTGCACAAAGTTTCTTTAACGGGACATTTGTGAACGTTGAAGCAAGAGCAAAATTCAAATTAAGTTTGAGCTCACTCAATTATAATAGCATCAACAAATTAAGAATGAACTTAAGATTCAAGTTGAAAAAAATAAAATTAAAGAATTGATAAAGTCATTCCATATCAAGAAGATTATGATGAACCATTGCAAATTTGGAATTGAATAGTAAACAAAATAGTATATGGGTTGTATATGGATGGCAATTTTGTCGGCTCTATGGGATCAAAGGAACAAAGTTTTTTTAAGAGTGAATTGTGATGGGGAAAACAACAACACAAACAATATACCAGAGAATGCAGCGGATATAATTTCCCCTAACTTGCAAGAATCTATGAGGAGCAATAATCAAAGAGCAGCAATAATAAATCACCAAAAGCACAAATAAAGGCACCGAGATTTTTAACGTGGAAAACCCCTCAAATCAAGGCTAAAAATCATGAGTCGTCCAGACCAAAGAAATAGCTCCACTATGATCAACAAGAGTACAAAAGAGTCTCAATCAATAGCACAAATTAGTGCCAACACCCAACAAAATAACAAAGCAACAAAGCTTTCAAAATAGAGAAGAACAAGAGAGGAAAACCTATAATATCACTGCTGCAGTGCGAAATTAATATCTCCTAACTCAGACCTCGTATCAACGATCCGACTGATCAGAATGAAGAACAATGAGTTCCGAACCTGCTGTAAAAATTTCAGCCGATCCAACAGTGAACGAATCCGTAGTGCCGAATTTACGATGACAGCTCTGTGAAAAATGTGAACAGAATTTTCCCTCTACCTCTCCCTCTATGTGTTAGGGCTTACAGTGTGTTCTAACTCTATTGTTTTGCCTCTCTCTTTATTTTATAACCCCCTCTCCACTAGGTTAAGTGAGACATAGGCTTCTCAAGTTTTGGGCCTTTTTCTCCACATAGGAAGGGAGCCCAATACCCAACAAATTGGTAGATGTTATAGAGGTCTTTACTCTAGCACAACTTAAAACTTAGGGGTGGATAACTAGTAAATACTCAAAAGCCAATTTTACATATTCTGACTAGTGTCTAAGCATTATCACTTGTTTAAAATCCTTGAAATGACACATTAATGACTGAGTAAGTGGGTAGTTCTTGGATGCACATATGACAGATAAAACCCTTTGGGATAAAATAAAGGTATAAGACAATGAGAGCCATTAGTATTTATATGATGAATTAATTTATCTTTGTTCTATGCAGATATGCACAATATATGTGTATGTGTGTATACATAGTTGTTTTTTGCATATAACTCACTTAGTTAGATATGGAGAAGGCTAGCCATAAGATATATGATGCAATGAAGGAAACTTTTTTGTAATATCTTTAGAGATGTCTTGAAGGGGCAAAGTCTAAACATATAATCAGGTGGTAAGCACGAGAACACATTAGCTAGAAAGGAAGATCAACCTTTGAAATAGAAAAAAAGTGTTGTTTTTAATCAAAATGCTTTGCTAGCACAAGAATAACATGAGTAGATTTTGATTGTTGTAATGTAAAACTCTTTGTGATATTGAAGGAATTTTATGTATAGGATAACTATGTAAATTTTTATATATGGCTTAGGACACCCTAAGCTGTCCTATTATTTATATATTTTTTGTTGATAAAAAAAATCAACAATTATCAAATGCAACAACTATATAAAGGATGTAAAGTCAAACCAGAAGATTAATGAAGCTATTACAAAGAAAAATCAAAGTGTTGAGAAATTGTCACATCATTGGTAATTGGTGAATTGGGTTGAGATCTTACTTATTGTAAATCCTTCACTGAGTGATGTTCTAACCTATGAGCTGAATTGTACACTCATATTGTGATAATGTTTTCTAATTATTCATTATAATTGAGAGTTTCTTTTTTATCCCAGGGAGAAATTGTGAATGATACCTAAAGATGTTAATACTTGATGTAGCTTGGAAAGGTTTATACTCATGTACTAAAGAGGTTAAAACTCATGTAACCTGGAGAGAGTGATACTCGTTACTAGTCAAAAGTATTGATTAGTGGAATTTTTAAGCAAATTTCTTAAGAGATTGGGCGTAGATTCAGGTGGAGGTGAATCAATATAAATCTTTTTGTGTACATTTTCTTCATCCTCACTATTTGCTTTTTAATAGTCTACTTGTTTGTTTGCTTAGTTGTTTGTGCATGTAGAATTTAAATTTGTTTACAAGCTCTATTCATCCCCATTTAGAGTCACATTACACCAACAAGTGGTCGTAGAGCTAGTCTCTAGAGGAAATCCTTAACAGGAAAGAGATTCAATCCTGTTAGAAATTAAATCATGATAGAGTATCTATAATTAATATATACAATTCCTACCGTTACGCTATTATTCCTAAAATAATACAAAAACGTGTAAAATTGTTCCTGTAATTCAACTATTTTAACAATTAAAATATTTTCTCATGATTTAATTTCTAACAAATCCATCAAACAAATTCAATGGAAGCCGATGACCAACAAACAAACTACCCTCGAGAATTCAAAGATGAAAAATATAATTTTGGAGATTGAAAATGTTGTCACATTTGAAAGCAAATAATTTAGATTTGATAGATATCATTGAGAAAGGAATGAATTCCCTCTTTGTTGGATGACAAAGGACAAATACTTTCATAAAGTAAGTTAATGAACAAAATTATGTAAGAACTTTCTAAAGTGGATACAAGACAAGAAATATTATTGTTTAGTAAAAATAATCAATGTTCCAAAGTTTGATTTGTTCAAATTGGTGATGTTATGCTCGAGACTCGAAATCAAATACATGTCATGCTAATTGATATGAGAGATTTAGTTTAAAAATATAAATTTTTTAAATGTCCAATAAAATAGTACATTCTTTTTTATCAAGAGCTTAATTAAAAAAAGTACTATTATTCATGAGCAACTCAACTTAATTATATATTTTTTATTTTTCATAAATATAAATAAATAATAACAATACAAGATACTGACCATATCAATTGAGTTGATAATTTGAAACGGTCAATGACTTCTAGTTTAATTAAACTTAAACATTTGTTAATGAACTTTATTCTCAAGGAGGTTACACTATTTATCGAGATCATTCTTATTCACAAGAGAGTTAAAAAATTATGTTTTCATATAAATAAAAGAAACTATTTTTAATTCTATTACACCTTACATTCTGCTTTTAATTTTTAAGTATTTTAAAATTTAAAACTATTTCAAAGAATATAAAAAGTTAATCAAACATCTATTTTCGTGCATAGAAATATCATTCTGACTTAGTATTACAATATCAAAAAACAAATATTCCATAAATATTAAATGTTGTAATATATTTTCGTTACTTTAACAACTCCATGGCACATCATTATACTTAAAAGTTTCTTCTAGAATAAATATTGTTATATTAGCTTTAAATTGAAAAATTCACTTAGGCACGTGTATACATAACACACCTTAATATAAATCGTTATCTATATAATATATTTCGTTAATGATTTAAATGATATTATAAAGAATGACCTAATAAAATACGAATTACGAAAATAAGAACCATTTTAAATATTTTAATAAAAATGGAGACCATTTTAAACATTCTGTTAGAACGAGGACCATATGCAACAAATACTACGAAAATGAGGACAAAAAGGTATTTAAGCCTAATTAAAGCCTAATTATTTTATATTTTGTTAGTTTAATTTAATTTGTTAATAATTAATACTAATTAAACCTATATTTTAAAATTTACTGTATATTAATATTTTTTTGTTGCTCGTATAAAAATTACTAGAGTTTACCTGTTCTTTCATGGAAAACCTTTTACTTACTCACCCGTCAGTTTGCAAAAACCCTTCACTCACAAAACGCAACAAGCATACTCGCTAAGCTTCTCTGCAATGGCCGATTCCGGCGTCACTTCTAACAGGAGGGATCCTATAAAGTCCTCAGGTGTGTTTCTATTCATCCCTAGGTTTTCACTTCTCAGCAGTTCAAAATTGAGAAAATAAAAAAAAAATCAGAGAGAAATGCTAAGGTTTCTAAAACTCCATTTTTGAACTCTGACAATAAACCTAATCGAGAGATTCAATCGTGTTTTTTTTTTTTTTTTCAGTTGGGAATGCCGCCGCTAGTAGGAGACGAGAGCATGCAGTAGCAGTTGGGAAAGAAAGGAGGGAATCGCTGATGCGAGCGAAAAGACTCTGCAGGGTGGGCATTGGTGGTGGCGACTTCGAAGTTGCCATTGGCAGTGACATGTTAATTGATGAAGAGCAATCTAATTTGGAGTCTCAGACTTCGGTGGCCGTGGAAAATTTGAAATCTGCCCTTGCTTTTCAGTAAGCTCTTCCGAACTTGTTGGTCTTCAATGTTCATCTTGCTTGAAGTGTTGGTTGTTTTTGAATTCGGCTTTTGTTTGGACTTTAGAGAAAACTTCTCCGTAAGCTTTCGGAGAAGAAAAGATCAAATTAATTTCAGTTGTAAGCTAATTATGTTTAGCTTATGGATGAGCTAATTTGGAGTTAATTTCTCCCGAAGTCTCCCCGAAGTTGTTTTAGCTTAGGCATAAGCTAATTTTAGCTTGTGGTGGAGTTAATTTCATTTTTTTGTTTCTTATTTTCTTCTTCTGCTTTGTTTGTGGAGAGGTTAATCCAAACAGAGGTGGTTATGGTAAGACAATGAAAGAGGTTTAGTAAATTATTTGTAGTTTGTGGTGAACTCAGAGGACTATTATGAGTAAATGGGGGCAAAGTACTTGCGACTTTGTGAAAATTGTTTTATTTGAAATTGTGTAGTTGAAACATATAATTAGCCAATAGTTTTGTTGGTCTGAGGATGTAAAACCCACCTAATGTTACGAGTGTTCTGATTGAGGTGGGAGGATGCACGAATGAAGGAAACTTATACACTAAATGATTGGTGTTTTGTTGTTTTATTTCTTTTACTGGTCTTTTATTAAATCTTTCAGTATTGTCTTGGCTATGTTTTTATACAATCTGAGTAAGACTTAAATTATGTTAATGTACTTCTTATATTCATTAACTTTGGCTTAAGCATTGCCTTATACGTGTTCAATCAATAGGGGGAAGGGTGCGGTGAAGAAAAGAGTTGGGACCCTTCAAGAATTAAGGCGTTTGCTGTCGAGATCTGAATTTCCTCCTGTTGAGTCTGCCCTTAAAGCTGGAGCTGTACCCATTCTTGTGCAGTGTCTTTCGTTTGGTTCTCCAGATGAACAGGTCTGAAGTTTTTTCTTCCTTTAAGTGGTGTTCAATGTCACAAAAGCCTTACCTATGCTTGCTATGCATATTGAATGGGATCAGTAGTGGGAAATTTTTTTCTTAGAGCTTATATATTGAGGTCAATGGCTTCTGCAGTTGCTTGAGGCAGCTTGGTGTCTCACAAATATTGCTGCAGGGAATCCAGAAGAAACAAAAGCATTGTTGCCTTCCTTGCCCTTACTTATTGCTCATATTGGGGGTGAGTGATCACTTTGAGATTCCTTTTGCCTTTACAGAAGTTAATTATTATTTCTATTTATATTTTGTATATAATAAAGATTTAGGAATTCTTATAGCTTGAATTTTTAAAGAATTGTAAGATATTGTTGTATCTAAAAGGGATGGAAACATAATTATTTTTTTAAATGTCCTCTTTTATACTCTATTCAGCATTATTATAACAAAGTTGTTATTGAAGGTTGAGACTATTTTAATAATTTTAGTATTTACAGTGACCCTTTAAATTCATGAATGATCCTGTCTGCAGAAAAGAGTTACCCACCTGTTGCTGAACAGTGTGCTTGGGCTCTGGGAAATGTGGCTGGTGAAGGTGAAGACTTGAGGAATGTTCTGCTAGTTCAAGGGGCTTTACTACCTCTTGCAAGAATGATGCTACCAGACAGAGGTTCTACTGTTAGAACAGCTGCCTGGGCTTTGTCTAACCTAATAAAGGTTTCAGATACAACAATTAAATAAGTTGCTTATTGCATATTGTTTGTTTTGGTGATCGACCTTTTTGTTACAACACTTTAATAATGGCTGTTCTAGTACATTCATGGTCCATTTGCTTGTATGGTGGGGTCATTTTTTTCTGAGATGTGTTATGTTGTGATTAAAATTGTGATTGCTTTTGCATTGTGATTTGTGTAAGATGTAACATTCCATATGTATTTTTTGTTTGTGAACATGTGTTTGCCATGACGTGATTTCCTTTCTGGAAACTGAACATGACTTTATTATGTTTGCATGTAGGGCCCAGATCCTAAAGCTGCTACAGAACTCGTTCGTATTGATGGAGTATTGGAGGCAATCATTCGACACTTGAGGAAAGCGTGAGTATTACTTTGGGACTACTTGTTGTATTATCTTGGTCATTTCTTAGTCTGTAGCAGTGTTACCTTTGGCCTGATTTCTGGCAACAATGTGAATTCAATTAATATCAGTGAAAACCTTCCAAATTATTGTGCCATTTCTTTCCCATTTGAACTATTTCTTATTGATGTTAGCAAAATTATCTCTGTAATTTCCAGACTTATTTGAATGAATTCCTTGAAACTGAAATTTGTATGCCTATAACTTGTATGCTTATGAAGTTCACTTTTCTATAGGTTTATTATGAGCTTAAAGACAGAAGTGATGATAGTTCAAATCCTTGTTTTAGTATTATGACCTTGTGAGAAACTTATTTCCTTAAGTGTTGCAGAATAACAAGTTTTTCTACTCATTGAATATATACCCTGCAAAGCTGTCCTGATTATTGTCTTAATAATAGTTTTTTCACCTCAGGGATGATGAGTTGGCCACTGAAGTAGCATGGGTGGTGGTTTATCTGTCTGCCCTTTCAAATATAGCTACCAACATGCTGGTGAAGAGTGATGTACTTGAATTACTTGTAAATAAATTATCAACATCAAACAATTTGCCATTAATGATTCCGGTAATGATTTCTACTGCATTATGTTTTTTTTTTTGTTCAGTTGTTGCAAAAGTGTCTCTTGGCATCTGTGACATTTTGTTGTGGTTAGCATATATCAATACACTCAAGTCACAATGCTTATGTTATTCTCATTGGTCTGTTGTTTCTAATAATAAAGGGAAATTCCTCTAGATTTTGCGTAGTTTAGGTAATCTCATTGCTGGCGATTCCCATGCAATTAATGCGGTTCTCATTCCTGGACGTGAAATTGCAGGCTAGTAAATTTTTCATTTTTTTTTTTCGGCTAAGATGAATGCATTCATTTTGGTTAAACAGGATGGATGAAATTCTCACATCTGTATTTTATTGGAATTTTCAGCTAATGCCATAGAAGTTCTTGTAAAATGTCTGAATTGTCAAAACAGGGTCTTAAAGAAGGTACAAAATTTAATTTTTACTTTTTGAATCTATCTTTGGATCAATCAACAGAAGCTTCATAATATATGCAGGAAGCAGCCTGGGTGCTGTCTAATATAGCTGCTGGTTCTGTTGAGCACAAACAGTTGATATATTCTAGTGAAGCAGTGCCTTTGCTATTGGAACTTCTTTCTGCCGCTCCATTTGATATAAGAAAAGAAGTGGCTTATGTATTAGGAAACCTTTGTGTTGCCCCGACTAAAGGTGATGGCAAGCCAAGTTTGGTCCTGGAGCACATGGTTTCACTTGTTGAAAAAGGATGCTTGCCAGGTTTTATTGATTTGATTAGGTCTGCTGATATTGAAGCTGCAAGGCTTGGACTTCAGTTGACAGAGCTCGTAAGAGATTTCAATGGTTGTCTAAATAATTACTTTCTATATATTTTGACTAGAACACGTCTATTCACATGGTTTAGTGACTAAATCAGGCCTATTCGTTTGTCCAATCATGACAAAATTACTCCTCACAACCAAGAGCATACCAAGTTCTAAGATTTAAACCCCTGGTTGATTATGATTTCTTGTGTTGGTAGGTCCTGAGGGGGATGCCAAATGGCGAGGGCCCAAAGCTTGTAGAGCAAGAAGATGGGATTGAAGCCATGGAAAGATTTCAGTTTCATGAAAATGAAGATCTGAGAACCATGGCAAATACTCTAGTTGACAAATATTTTGGAGAAGACTATGGGCTTGATGTCTAAGTAGGGATCAAACTAGCGAGATTCACTGTCATTTCTACCCATACAATGCTTGCCTTGCCTCGTGCCACATGTCAAATATGGAGCAATACAAGTCAATGACATTGCTGATCAACGATTCTTTATGAAAGCCAAAGGAATCTGTTTTGGTATTGTTGTGTTTGATAAAATTATACAGGGCTTGAGATTGTACACTTTCGGTAGCCCTTGTATTAGTACATACAAGATAGCTGAAATGTAAAATTTTTGTTTGTATTTCTGTTCCAGTTCTTTTTGTTAGAATGTAGTGCCTATATGCAAAAGATACCAGTTACCAGTAAGTTCAGTACACTCCCAGAATTTGATTCCTAACTTTTTATATGGTTTAATTGAACCTTTCTTGCATTAACCTTGACTGCATAATTCAGTCTAACCATTCGAGCGTGACACAATAATTGCGCACGGATTTAAGTTATCCCCTGTCGGCTGAAGTAAACAATTTTCAAATTTTCAAATTGTAAAACACCAAAAGGGTAAAAAAATATGTTCCATTTATTTTTGTAATGTAAAAAAAATTTTTTTTTGAAAAGTCAATTCCGAAATGAATAGTGTTATGAAATAAAACTTGTTAAGAGAAGGTTATGTTAGCCTGTTAGAAAACTGTCAAGAGCAGTTAGAAGGATTGGCTGTGAGTAGAAAGTCAGCTACTAATTTTAGAGAATTCTGATCCTTTTGAGAGTATTCAATGTAGCCTTCGAAACATTACTATGATAAGGTTCTTTCATTTTGTGTTATTCGGGGTCTTGTTTAAATCTCCTAGAATTAGAAATTTTTCTTAACAATTTGTATCAGCTAGGGCAAACTTTTTTGGTATGGCAGATGCTATGCGTAATGCTCAGGCAATAAAAGGTGTTGAAGAACAACTGTACATGCGCGTGGATTCTGGTTTCATGGAGTGAACGGATCTGCAGCAGACATTGACAACATCTTTGAAACAAAATCAAGCAAAAACTGTTGAAACAAAAACTTGAGGAACAAACCTATAATCCGCATGCAGCTTCTAACTCGTGGGGGAGTGTTGCATTTCTCCCTGTGCTTGGGGGACAAGGTTAGTTAGGATAGATTTTTCTCATTTTAATGGAGAAAGTGTCAATCATAGGATATACCAATGCAATAATTACTTGATTGATAATACTCCTAAGAATTCAAGGTGAAGCTTGCCGTTGTTCATTTGGAGGGCCCTGCATTATAATGACAATGTTGTGCCTTCAACACTAGGCCAAATGACGAGGTCCAATTTTTACCCCAAGCCAACGAGAATGAGAAAGGGCAGCTGATTCTAGGCCTAAGAGAGTGATTAAAAGACCCAATGATTGGAGACTCTATGTCAATGGAAGTCATGTTCAAATATTTATTAGAAATAGTCTTTTGTCCTTTTGCTAAGGGGTATAATGCTTTTGGATGCTTGTCTTTTTGTTCAGGGTTTGTTATAAAAACGATTATGATGAATGAATGAAGGATATATCAGAATATCCATTTCAATTTTTCTCCCTTGCTATTTCTTTAGGATGTTAGTTCTGCATTTAACAGTTTTTTTTATCTTTCTTCTTTAACATTTGGTGTTGTCATTAAGAGATTCCATTCATGGTCGAAGGATTCCGTTTCAGAAGAAACAATCTATTAGATCATTTCAATAAGGTATTACATCTTTTGGAGGAGGTTTTTGTGGCCCTTACAACATTGGAAAATCGTTCCCCATCTCCGTCGCTAAGCCCTAGTCCGAGAGATTCCATGGTCGCGGTTCAACATTATTGACTCAAGCTCAATGTTCCTCGTGTCAAAGTTGTTGACCCCATGATTGGCTATTCAAAATCACACAATTCTTTGAGTATGAACTAACTTCGATAGAGGAACCATCACCGCTGTCTCTTCCTACCTTGATGGCCAAACATTAGCATGGTATCAATGGATGCACAAGAACAACCAATTGATCTCATGGACTAGTTTGTTGTTACCTTGGAAGTTCGTTTTGCTCCCAGTGTGTACAACGATAAAAAAGGTAGGTTGTTCAAGCTCTATCAGACCTCCGATGTTAGTACTTATTTCCATGAGATTGAATCCTTGGCTAACCGTGTGGAGGGCTTGCCACCGACATTTCTTCTGAGTTGTTTTGTTTTTCTCCTTTGGCCGAAAATTCTTTGGGAAGTGGTTGCCCTTCAACCTTTGAATTTAACATAGGTAATTGGACGAGCTCATTTGCACGAAGAAAAATGATTGAAACAGTTCGAGTGCATAATCCACAACCCATATCTCAGTGGTTGCCTACCACGGTGCTCTAACCACCGTTAACTCAGCAGCCTCCTTCAATCCAAAATCCTACTCCTTCTACAATTGTGTCACACTCATTCCCACCCTTATTGTCGACACCATCACCACGTACTCATTTTAAGCAATTAACAGAAGTAGAGATGGCTGAGAAAAGAGAAAAAAAGGGCCTTTGTTTTAATTGTGATCAACAATACTCAAAGAATCATCGTTGTCTAGCTTGTTTTTCCCTTCTTGTTGTTGAAGATGATGAACTTGGTGAGGATGTTTCTATTGGACTCCTCCCTTCCAACTTGGTCCCATCTGACCTTAATCCTAGTGTTGGGGATCCACGCGGGTTGGATTTTACCCACAAGGCCTAACTCAGCCTTAATGCCTTATCAGGCTTAGGGGTGACAAACACAATTCAAGTTTTGGGCCACATCAATAAGAGGTACGTGAGTGTCTTAGTAGATGAAGACAGTACACATAACTTCATTCAAGCAAAGTGTCCAACATTGTATTTGAAGGTCTTAGTTGTAAGCGAGGAAGAGTTGACTTGTTCGAAGATTTGTAAAGAGGTCAAAATTATCATTCAAGGACATCATTTTTGGGTACTATGGACCATGATAAGGTTTCTTTATCATTGATGTAACTACAACAACTAGTCCAAATGGGATGAGTAACCTAATTATATTATTTACAAGTAAAGCCATTAGAGATGGCATAGACTCACATTCAATTTTTGCACCTTTTCACTGAAACCACCTCACTCCCTCCTCGACGCCCATTTGACCATTCTATTTTGCTTCTCTCTACAATGGCACCAGTGAATGTAAAATCCTATCACTACCCTCATGTCTAGAAATTGGATATTGAACAGCAAGTGGAGAAACTCCTTGCTAATAGGTGGATTCGACCCAATACGAGTCATTTTGCCTCTCTAGTATTAGTATTATTTTTGAAGAAGAAAGATGGGGGATGACAGATGTGCGTAAATTATCGCGCTTTAAACCTAATTCTAGTGGAGATAGGGGAGCCATATTCTCAGCGACAATGATATGATGAAAGTAGCAATGGGGATTGTCTTCATATCGATCTAGATTTTGTTACTAAAAAGCAACAAAAAGATCAAATCCAAGAAGTGGCTACTAAACAAAGAGTAGCTATGAAGTATAACTCAAAATTAAGGCCAAGAACCTTCCAAAAGGGTGATTTGGTATAACACATTGCTAATAGTGCTAGAAAAAGTGAAGGCAAGTTCTCAACTAATTGGGAAGGACTATTCCAAGTAGTGGAAGATGCTGACAAAGGCACTTACTGGTTGGAGTACTTTTCGGGCTTTAGTTAATCTTGTAACACATAATGTACTATTTCCTTCCTCAATAAAATAAAGGGGTTTCCTATATATGCTTGTGTTGTTTATGCTTTATCTTAAAAGGGGTTTCCTATATATGCTTGTGTTGTTTATGCTTTATCTTAAAATTGCTAGTCTTTAAGCACAAATCTCGTAGTTCCCTACTTGCTACCTTGTTGGTCTTGGTTGAACATTCTTCGTAGTTTCCTACCAATTACTTTGTCAATCTTGGTTGAATATCATTGTAATTCCTTGTTGGCTACCTTGTCGGTCCTGGTTGAACTTGTAGCTCCCTACTGGTTACGTTGGCGATCCTAGTTGATCTTTTTTCGTAGTTTCCTGTTGTCTACCTTGTTAATCCTTGTTGAACATCTCTTGTAGTTCCCTACTGGCTACCTTGTCGGTCCTAGTTGAACATTTTCTCATAGTTCCCTCCTGAGAACCATCTCGATCCTGGTTGAACATTGACAATAATTTCTAAGTTCGACTATGATTACTTTAACCTTTATTAACGATAACACTTAAAGGATTTGAGTGTTATTAACAACCTTATGTATATATCGGCCTCAACATTCACAATATGGCAAGAAATTCTAAGATATAAGGAATGAGAAGGTTCTGGGGTGGTCTTTTAAGCGACATCTTTGACATTTTCATAACAATGTTGTTGGCATTGGCATGCGGAACTGCTATCTCATTGACATCCATGAGAACACCATTGGAGACATCCTTGTTTATGTCAAAGCGCTCGTCTTTGATTGGTATTTGGAAGATGAGCTTGTTGGCACAAGCAATCTTGAAGCAAAGATTTGATAAAGCCAAGTGCATGAATATCACATATGTTTGATGAAAATTGATGAAGATCCATTTGAGAATTATGTTTCTAGTGTATTAAATATGGAAATAATATGTAATGATTAGATGTTATATCATGTTGGTAGGCTATATGACATAGGTTAGATGTCTTGTTAGTCTTAGTTTGTCATTTTTAATCTGTTAAAATGAGTTTTAACAGGTTAAAATGTTTATTGTATATAGTTTCTGGTATGAATGTATTCAATTAGTTGAATTGTTTTTTAATCGATTGATTTCACTTAAATCAAGTGAAATCAAGATATTGTACGGAAAATTCAATCGACTGATTTCACTTAAACCAGGCTATATAAGTTGTATTTTCTATAGCAGAGACACAATTATGAATTTTTGAGCACGAAAACTTGTCATTCATCATTGGAAAACTTTCTCTCTACATTACACAACTGCAAAGTAAAATTTGAAGATCTTGGTTGATCTTGGAGGAATTTTGGCTTGGGATTAGCTTGAAGAACTTGTGTATGGTTGCCTAGGAAAAACCACCATCAAGTTTTATAGTTCTTGTGCCTCAGGTTGTTTACTTGATGTGATTTAACGTCTATAAATGTGATTCTTGCAGCATGTTAGTCTAGATTTTTGTGAGTCAAAAATCTTGAGTGTTTTTTCTGTTCAAAAGTGTAATTTTGGTGTGTAATTTGTAAAACTTTTGAATAAAGTGGAAACCAGGCTCAAGTTATCCTGGTAAATTGGATGTAGCTCTGTGATTGAGTGAACTAGTATAAAAAAAAATGTGCCATTTTCTTCTCTTCATCTCATTCACTTTAAATCACTTTAAAAACTCAAGAAAGCCAAGTAATTCATTCTTTGTTGTGCTTTATTGCGTTTTTGTGTAATATGATGTTGCATACTTGTTGGAAATATTGATTGGAAAAAATCTTGTATGTAAAGTGTGTTGGTTGAGTTAAATTTACGAATTTTGCATTTTGCATAAATTCTCAGGATTTGAAATTTTAATTAATTGTTTCATAGGCTCAAGAACAAATTAGTCTACTATTTTATTTTTTGACCGATTGAAAGTGTACTGTTCTGTAGCTTTTGCATTCGAATTTCACAGTCTATTTGATTCAATCAAAAGGGGTTTTATGCTTTTGAAAAAGTTTTAAACAACCAATTCAACCCCCCTTCTTAGCTTAAATCACCATTTCAAACTAAAAGAGCTTAGCTTGCCTTAGTGCCTTAAAAAAACCCATTGCTATGCTCGATAAGGACGAGCTTCTGATACTTGAAGGACTCAAACTCTGCATTTTCCTGTGCATTCTTCTCGGCAACTAAAGCACTTGTCAACTTCGTCTCCTTATACTTTTCTTTTCTAAATCTAGACAACAGGTCCTCCAAGATTTCAACTTCTTTCTTTTTATATCCTTCTCCCATTTAAGTTTCTCTCATTCCATCTTCCAAGCACCCTTATCCAAGGCATACTACTTTGTCAATATTGCTAGCTCGTTGGCTATCTTAAGCTTCCTCTCATTCTTAATTTACTTTTTGAAAAGTTAAGTGATTTTGTCACCGAACACAAGTGTCCGACTTTGTAGTTCATGAAAATATTGCATCAAAGTTTGAGGGTTGCTCTCATCAATCACCTTGCTTTGCTCTTTGGTTTTATGTTCAGTTGTGAGCCAACTAGTCTTCCCATCCCTCCAATAACTAAGCCAGAGTTACTCTCATGCAGATCTAGTTCAGTTTGCAGTCTCTTCCTTTATTTACAATTTCCTAGGATCTTTGAAGGTTGTATTTTCTAGGGAAGAGCTTGAGGAGGATGAGTACTGACTATAAGAGCATTCATCGTAGTTGACTTCCCCTTACACTATACTTTCAGCCAACATTTTGTTTTGAGGTTACGAAACACATCCTCTTTTCCAAAATTTGCTTCACATTGGGTCATTATTCTTGCAAAGACTGATAAGTTTTCAAATTTAACTGAGGTGACCAAGCAAAAGATAGAAGCTCATTATTCTTGCTCAAAATTAACTTATGTTAGCAAAAGATAGAAGCTTACCAAGCAGGTTAGTCCTCAACTGAGGTGACAAGTACTCCTTAACAATTTTTCTTAGCGGGAAGCTTACGAAGGAGCTTGTCCAAGATACTTAAGGTTCTTTTATCCTCATCGATCATGATATCCCTCGATCAGTCTTTGTATTTTACAGAATTGTCGGTCCAATAAAAGAGGAATTTTGGATTGTTGTTTTCATCATAAAAGTAAGAATGGCCGAATGGATTCACTATGACCCTAAAGATAGCCACCTAACAAGTGACTTAAGCCGAGTACTATAGAAATGGAGAAAACATTAGGGACTCACTGCCGTTCAAATCAATTAGAAGGCCTAGAGACATTCCTAGTTGTTTCGATGCAATTAGGTATGTGTAACGTTCAAAAGACAAAGTACACGCATGGTAAGCTCGTCAAAGGGAAGGCGAATATGAAGTTGGGTAAAGAAATCTCGTTACATGTAAAAAAATTCTTGTTCATAACCCTCTCGACCATGACATACATTATCTATGGCATATACTATGTAGAAAGATACTTTATTCTCTACCTCAGCCTTGTCATACATATATACATACTATTTTCCCATAACATGAGGCTTGACGACCATCTAAACTTAGAGAAATACTGCTTGACTTTGGGATCTACTGATTCATAACCCTACTCCTCGGCAAGTTCGATTCCACAATCTTAGCCTTAGGTTTTATAATGACCTCTCGGGCTCTAGAGGACGAGGCACTCAATAACGAAATAGACCTAGAGTTGTTACTACTCGGCCTTTCACTAGCAGAAGACTAGAAGACTTACCTACTAACACTCGGTACAAGAAACTGAGAGCTCTTTGAAAATATGTCTATAGTAGAAGGAGAATGCTAGAGTAGGGTGTTGAAAATAGACAAATGTGTCTCTTATTTATAGAATAATCTTGGTGGCTCTTCATCTCCCACCTCTTCAATCTCAATCATATGATCTCCTAAGATCTAATGGCCAACTATCGCAATTGTTGGACTTCCCAATGTCACATCGAACCTTACAAGTCTGACACCTATCAATCAAACCTCTTTGTTACTATGCTCCCCGAGGTTAGGGGGGTACTATACCTATAAGGTCAAACGACAAAAGAAATACAAATTTTCTTTGCACATACCAGCCAGACTAAGACCAACATCATGGCGATAGTATAAAGACTCAAACATATATCACGTCAAGTGTGGGGGGCTACTGTATTGTATAAGTTTGAGAACATATCGACCACCTAGGCTAAGGTGTATTCGACCTAGGTATATCTGACCAAAACGACATCATATCAGCCACGTCTTTAACATTGGCAAAATGAGATTAAGTTAAGGCAAAGGCTAAAACATATTAGCATAGTATTAGGAAAAGTTAATCAAGGTAATTACCCACGCGAATCAGACCCATCCAGGTAAACGCCCATAAACATGATATTGATAACATAGTAAATGAGGTAAATTAATTACGTTCCATTATTATCGTATTTAATATTGTTTGACACACTTGGCTAATTTGAGCCTCAGAGTATATTTTGCAGGTACACCCTCTTTCATCTTCGGATGGATGAGTACCTAGGACATCCTGACTAGAAGGTGTGAAGTTGTAGCTTAGAGTACACAAAAAGAATTGGAGAAATTCCTTACAAGGTATATTTGGTCTTGTAAGAACTATTACAATATTGACAAGTGTACCAAATTGTACAAGTAGTAAAATGGATAAGTCCAAATATCGTTTTCCCAAGAGACTTACGTTGTTTAGAAAAACTATGATTATTTACTAACTAAGGCTAAAAACTGTAAAATAGTAAAAAGTATTGATTTTTTTATAAAATAATTCTAAAATATAGAAAGCAATTAAAATTATGTAAATTCTTATGCGATAAAGACTGCACTCGGGTTAGATTTCATGCACAAAATCAATATGAAAACACTAAACAATATACCTCCAACTCTAGCATTCACACCACCACTATTTAACAAGTCCTAATGTCTCAGAGACAAGTCTAAACTTAATAATAAAAATCCTAATATCTTAGATCTTTTTTTATTAATAGTCTGCATTAATCACCGAGTTCAGATGTTAAGAATGACCAATGAGGAACTCCATGTATAAATGCTCATTCAATTAATTGTTCTATTCTAGTCTAGGTTCTAATGTTGTGTCCAATAATCAGATATCCACAAATATGCAATAAATCAATTCAAGAAGTCGAGAACGATAATAAAACACTAATAGTTTGCATTAATCACTGAGTTTGAATGTTAATAATGACTGTAACATCCCTAAGGAATATTACTGATATTAAACAAATAAAAATTCAAAAATAAATACTGCATTTAAAATATACACTATTTCCCAAAACACGGGAAATATAAATCATTAAAAATTAATATCCATAAATCCAGGAGTCCAAAATTCATGAAACTGAATAAAAGTCAATGGCTCCCGCCAGGGTTACATAATATTCTCAAAGCGAAAGTAATAAACATATATATATATATATATATATATATATATATATATATATATATATATATATATATATATATATATATATAAAAATATATCTATTT
>Ga0214544_1003849_pt1 | contig 30640 bp, 24 predicted proteins | sample CNSS3metaG_FD_160074 | JGI IMG/M metagenome (GOLD analysis project Ga0214544, IMG submission 160074) | Root nodule microbial communities from cowpea collected in UCLA plant growth center, Los Angeles, California, USA - CNSS3 | ecosystem: Host-associated > Plants > Roots > Nodule | place: USA...
AGAAAAAAAATAGGAAGGGACATAACAAAAAAGAGTGAGAAGAGATTATAGAAGTTCTGGGAATAAAACAAAAGCCACAGTCAAAGGAGAAAGGACCAACGCGAGAGAAGGGAGCATCAAGAGGTAAGTATCGCTACTTGAGTACTCGCGTGTATATAAATTGAAATGTATGTCGCTTGTTGTGCATCGTTAAATACGCAAATATGATGTTTTGTTGTGTTATGTTCTTTTGCTTGTTGATTCATGTGTCCGTGTAAAGGTCGTTGTGATCTATTGTAGTCTCCATTTACAATGTGCCTATGCCTTGCATCTAAATAAAAACCAAAAAATAAAGAATCAGATTCCAACCACAGCAACTAACGTCAACATCACATAACACCCTCCATCTCCACTAGCAGAACCACTCACAACCTCGATCCAGTATCCCTGTACTCACTCCCTCATTGTACTCAATCCCGACTATCACTCCCGACCATCAGTTTTCCAACGACTATCTCCATATTCCCTTATTCTTTACACAAGAAAGACGCAACACCTATCACTCACCACCACCATCATCATACCCACCCTAATCTTCTCCTTCTTCATATTTCATTTCTTATCATGGGTTAAGAGAGCCTTCACGCACCACTATTCAGACCATTTTCCAGCCTCATTATCCTTTCCTCCTTCATATTCGACCTTCATCTTCTTCCTTCACCTGCACAAAAACCAGAGAGAATAGGAACCCAAAATCAGAACTCACACGCTCAGAACAGTAGATTCACGTTCTCTCAATCATCTCCATTCTACTTCATCACCCATTAAACGAAATCATCATCACTGTCACGCACCTTTTCATCATCTCAACCCAACATCAAAACAGAGAAACCAAAGGATAAAGAAAATATCACCGACAGCGTTACCGTCGGCGAGTCGGAGCTTCACCACGATGCCGCAAGTCGAGTGCAAACTAGTGCTAGGGTTCAGCCACGTTGATACAGGCGTGGTTCGTGATCGTCACAAGGATTTCAGAGCATTTGATGGGATCATGCCCAAGACCTTCAAAGAGATCTCGGATTAGCTTCAGATCATAGAATAAGAACTCTTATATTTTTGTAATGTTTTTGTTTGGGCTTTATCGGACCTTTAGTTGTGTTGGGCCTTTTGGTGTTTCGGCCCATAGTATATAAGCCCTTGTGAGACACATTTGTTTTCAGATTTGAGTTTTATGAAAAAGTGAGTTTTCTCTCAAGTCACAAGGTTCTCCTAAGAACCACCAATCCTTATCTTTGAATCTTCGATTCAAAGTGGCGGATCTTCCTCACTTATCTTGGAACCTCCTCCAAGTGGCGTGATTTCATCCCGTTCCGCAAAAACCCCCAAATCGACGTCCTCCATTTTCCCCCTTTTCGTTTTAGGGTTCATACCCATTTTCGTTCTAGACGAATTTCATCCCAAATCCGAGACGATCCTTCATCATCTGGTAATCAGAGCTCGGTTGGATTCTCTTCGTTGCGGATTTTGTTTTCCTTGGGTTTGTTTTTCGTGTTTTTTTGTGTTTGGTGTTCTCGTTCGTCCTTCAGTTGTACACTCCCGTATTGGCTCCACAGCGACATTGATAGGTTGGTTTCTCTCCTTCAAGATTCGTTGCGGTTTGTGTTTTTAGTTCCGAAGTGGGTCGTGTAACATTAAGGTGCTTGGGTTACTCCATCGGATTCATGAGCTAGGAGTGTGGAAGTGTTCATGGATTTTGGTTACTGGTTGAGTTCACTGCTTTGTGGTAGATTGCCCAAAGTTTGGGTGTTACAATCAGAATTGGCTCGGGTGGTGGATTGCATACCACGTGTTTGAGAAAATGGCCCATTGAAGATAAACTTGAAGTTGAGGTGTTCTAAGTTGATTCGAGTGGCCATTTTTACTGCTAGTGTTTTCTGGAACGTGAATTGCTTGAGTCAATCAAGGACTAAGACAACAATCAAGGTGTGAGTGAGTTCGAGAAGCTGGTCCATCCGACTTACTCATGTGGAGGAAGATTTTTGAAGATTTAATTCTCGTATTAAATCGGTGAAGCTGTAGACGATTGGCTGATGTGGTTGGATTGGCACTAAATTTGTGAATACAGCAAGGTGTGTTGTGTTGCTTGAAGTGGTGGATACTAGTGCAGAGTGGAAAGAGTGGAAACTTCGTGCTTGAAGGTTGTTGGCCCCATCTTGAAGCAACAAAGTTTGGTGAAGTGGTGTGATGTTTGATTTGGTGCAGTCGCAGTAGCCAATCTGTTGAGGCAGCAGAGTAGCGTGAAGTTGGGGAGACATGTTGAGTTGGTGAATTGTTGCCACGTGAAGCCTGAACCCTTGGTTAAATTCTTACCATTTGACAACCTCATTTGGTGCAGAGTCGTTTTGAAGCTGGCTGGATGGGTAAGCTATAATAGCCAACTTGAAGCATAACATAGAATTGAAGTTGGTGAAGCGCTGTAAGTTAGTTTGGTGTGCCAGTTGAATTGGTTTAGGCCTGTCTTAGTTATTTTGTGCAGCAGAGACATGTTTGACAACATCAATTGCAAGTTGGTGCAGTGAAAATTGTGTAGCAGTTGGACTAAATACAAGATGCTTGCGCTATGCAATATTAGTGTTGTTGAAACGATGCAATTTGGCAAGTTTTTGGTGCAGTAGATGCTTGTTCGAATCTGTCACATGAGTTGTTTGAATTTCCAAGGTTGGATGCTAAAAGCAAGTGCCAAATAAATAGCTTGGACTTAATTCACACTAGTGCAAAATGGTGATATTAGAACATGATATAAGATCGGTTGAAATGGAACCAATTTAATTTAAAACACGGTGGCAATTTTGTAAATATTGGAAAGTATTTTAAATCGGTTATAGGGAGAACCGATCTAATATATGCATATTAGATCGGTTATATAAAGAACCGATCTAATATGTACATATTAGATCGGGTACATATAAGATCGGTTAAAAAACAACTGATCTAATATGTTTTCTGCACTACAAATTGCGAAAACCCTTTTCATTTTTCAAACTTTGTCTTCTCTCTTGTGCCTCCTTTGGTCTTCTCTCTTTCGCCTCCTTTGGTCTTCTCTTCCAAGCGCCATTGACCACCGTCGCCGTGCCCTACCATTGTCGCATCGTGCTTCAACAAGCTTCTTCTTCTCTTCCATGCCACTCTTCAACAACCAATGTAACAAGTTAGTGTTTTTTTCCCTCATTTTCTCATGCCTAGGGTTTTTGTGTGTGGAGAAAGCTCTCTTTGTAGTTGTCTTTCTCAGTGCTTGGTGCTTTCCCATCTCCTTTGCAAATAAAGCAAATTTGTGATGCCGCTACTTTACCGAATGTATGCTGGTCCCCATGGTGTTTCGTGAAGTCTCTTAGTCAAGTTTGCGGTTGGGGTGTGGTGTTGGTCTATGATGGTTTGTTGGTGGTTCGTTTCTCCTATGCCCCTTCGCATGGTCACTTTCGAATTTTTTTTTTCTTTTCAGTAAAAGATATTAGATCGGTTGTTTCAAAACCGATCTAATATGTCTTTGACATATTACATTAGTGTATATTAGATCAGTTGTGGAACCGATCTAATATACGCTCCAGAATCGATCTAATATACTTATTTTGCACTAGTGTCGGTGCCAGCCATATATGCTTTTGGTCCAGTCGGTGCAGCGAATTGCAAGAGGTATTAAGCAAGGTTGCTTGTCTCGAAGTGGCGTGTTCAACTTGCAAAGCTGTGCTCTAGGTGTTGCTTCAAGCGGTGGCATTAGAAATTGGCAGCATTGGCAGATTCAAATTGCTGCAGCTACCTCACTCGATGCCTTTAGTGCCTATGGTGTAGAAAGGGTGAGCAAGGTTGACAAATAAAGCACTTCATGTGGTTGTGTTCTTTTAGAACTTGTAGTAGCAGCCCCACATTTCCACACTGTAGTGGCAATCTTCTTGTGGCAGCAAAGTCAACAAGGCTTCATTAGCTACAACATTTTATTTCTTTGCTTTTGGAATTCTTGGCGCAATTTGGATTCTTGCAACTACACTTCATACCAGATTGGTGAGTGATGTTAAATGAGGGACCACTTAAGATTGCTTGAGTCTATTGTCCATCATTTCTCTTTGAGTTTGATTTTCCTTGGTTTCTTGTGTTGTGAGGCAATGTACCTTGAGCTAAATTGTTGGAAGTATTGCTTGTGGGAGTTTGAATTAATCATCACATTTTAGCTTGAGTATTTTGTTTCACATTTCTAGTAGTAATTCTAAATACACTGTTTAGATTACTCTTGTCTTTAAAAGTGCTTTTTCTCGTTGTCATAGTCTTAGTTTTGTCACATATTTACTCCCTTTGGTTTAGCCCTTTCTTAATTTTGGTGCTTTTTTAGTTTATCTTTAAATTTCCTTGGTTTTGTCTTGGAGTTTTCCTTTCCTTGGCCTCTTGAGTTGAGCTTAGATTCGTTACGTCTTTCACTTTGATGTTGAATTCTGGATGGGTTGATTGGAGGTTCTTTGAAGAACTGAACATGAACTTGAGAGCGAGTGAATATGCTTTGAGAGTGAAACACGAGTGGAATTGAATGTAAACACGTAAGGAGTGGTGAAGCCCATTTGATAATTTTATCTACATTACTTTTGCTAACCACTTACTGTGTTTTGTGTTAGTTCTTGTTTCCTCTCTTTCAGTGCAGAAATTAGAAATTTTGAGCATTCCAAAATGTTCCATACACATTCGACCTTGATAGAAGATATCAACTTCGTTGTGTCTAGAATTATCAGGTTGAATAAAAAACTTGGGCATCTTAGAAGGGAGCACCATGAAGATAGACGATCATTGCCAAAAGACAAAACAAGTGTTATTAGATGCACCAAGTGTGAAGGTTATGGACATAAAAAATATCAATGTCCTAATTGGAACGCAAAGTACATGAATCTTCAGGAACTCCAGGATTAAATTATATACTTGAAAGAGGTAAAGAGGAGTGTTAGGCGAAAGCTCGAAGTTAGGCAAGAGCAACAAGCAAAAAGGGAGCATGAAAAAGCGGAAAGAGCACTAAAGGGAATGTGAGTAAAAGCAAGACAAAAGAGAGAGCTAAAAGAGAGAAAGGAGCAAGAGCTAAGAGAGCAAGAGAAGAAAAAGCAAGGAGAAAGAAAAGAGCTAGAGATGAGAGAAAGAGAACAAAAGATGAAAGAGCTTAGAGAAAGAAAAGAAAAAGAGCTAAAAGAGCGAGAAGAGAAAGAACAAAGAGCAAAGGAAGAAGAAGAACAAAGAGAGAAACACAAGAATGAGTATCTCCTCACACCCTTGATATGCATGGTTGAGATGAAATCCTTAAAGGGGGATGATAATGCGTTAAATTGTTGTTCCCATTCACATCATGATTTTTCATTTTCATTGGGAACACTTACTAACCCCTCTCTTTTTGTCTTAATGCCTAGGAAAGACTTATACATTAAGGAGCAATGGCATAAGTGTAAGACCCGGGAAAAAAATAAATAAATAATTAAATAGTTATTTAATTAAATGCGGAATGTGTGATGTGGAAAAGTACTAGCTCAAGTGGTTGAGAGTACTTTGATTGTGTGAGAGGACTTGGGTTTGAATCCTATGTATGCTATTTTTGTGTGTTATTAAATTAGCATTATTTTTATGTGTATTAAACATGTTGTGGAGTTTTATAATAATTGAATTTTATTGTTTAGTATGAGATATGAATGGGTTGAATGGTTTGGCATTGAGTAACAATTGCATGAGTGTGGGTTCAAACCTTAGAGGGACTCAAATGAAACTCTATTTTTGCCATTTTTAGGTTTGTCTTGAATTTGAAAGGTTAAAGGAAACCCTAGTAAACTTAGCAGCCAAGGATGGCTGAAAAGATAGAAGGTATTATGCAATTGAAGGGTAATCAACACTGTCATTAAACCTTAATTTCGTTTTTAACCATCAAGCATTATTAAACCTTCATTATAAGGCTCATTATGGGTAAAAAGGGGGGGTTTGGTTAGCTGGAATTGGAGGAGGTGCGGTGAGGACAAAGAGTTCAGAGAGGGACAAGTTTCTGGAGTGATAAGCGAGTTGAGTTAGGAGGGTAATTTGGGAGGAAGCCATTGGTGAACATTGGAGTTTTCAAGAAGTGAAATTTTGAGCAAGGAAAGTGTTAATCCAGGTTAGGGGAGCTGTTTATGTTGGTTTTATTTTGGATATGATAAACTATGCCATGTGTGAATGGAATTGCATTGTGTTTTCTGCGTTTTATGATGTTTTTCGTAGTTTTCTGGATTTTTCCCAGAAACTGCCTGGCGGTGTTGAAGGACAGCCAGGCGACTCATACGTTCAGGACCCAAAAATTGGGTTTTCTTCATGCACCGCATGGCGACAAGGTGCTGCCCGCCAGGCGATACAAACTGGTTTGTCCAGTTCTTGCGGGTTTTGGGTGTTTCTGCGATGTTGGACGTCTGGGTTAATTTATATGATGCGTGTATGATTGAGATGTTGTGTGATTACCTATAATCGCGAAATTGAGGGAGGATTTCATGAATTTTCATGTGAGTTGGTATTTTAGGTTTCGCTTGGGTTTGGGAATGAATTGTCATAAGCGGTGATTGTGAATGGTGAATTGTTCGTGTGTGATGGATGATAATCTGATTGTAATCTGAATCTGGGTGTGATGCATGTGAAATTACATTATTGTAAGGGTGAACTGTGAAACAGTGGGGTGGGTGGGTGAGTCACAACGAATGCGGGAAGAATCTGGGCGGAGCCCAGTTTTTCACGTACCGCCTGGCGGTACTGAGGCTGCCGCCAGGCGACCTGTCAGTAAAGTAGCAGGTTCGACTTGGTTGGTGCCTTGCCATGGGGCACATTGATTTGGGGTTCTTATTGTAAATATTTTGAGAGGGGATGGATTTTATTACCTAGGATGTTTAAATAATAAATAGAAGATTAAATATGTGCATGGGGTGTTTCTTACATGTTGGTAACTGTTATGTTAGTTAGGTGTCCAAGTATATGTAAAATACTGATCAGATTGGGGTGGAATGAATAAAAGAGTGTAAAAGTTTTAGAAACCGGGGTATATTGAGTATGAGACCCAGTTTAAGGTAATTAAAAGGGAAAAGGGTGGGTGCAAGAATTAATTGGGTATATGGCAATACTTTGAGTATGGAATGTTTACAGAATAACATGTATGATGATAAGTGGTAGGGATGCTATTGTTATTTGTGGCTTGTTAGGTTTGAAAGTCAAATGAGGTATGTTATGACATGATAATAATTGAGTTGGGCATGAATTAATTGAACTAAGTGTGTTTTAGTTTTGGTGATATGTCTTAAATACTATGAGTGGTGTGTGGAATTAGTATTGCAAGTTGAGGTATTCAGAACTGTAAAAAGTGCCAAAAACCAGTAGCATTTCGCTACTGGTATGGCACCTGGCCGTGCGGGGCAGACCGCCAGGCGGTAGTCCCTTAAACCAGTGGCAGTAGCCACTACCCATAGGAGGCGCTTGGCGGCAGGGTTGTGTCCGCTAGGCGGTGATGAAGAATTACGGGTTCTGTTTTGTCAGCGGCGCCTGGCGGTGGGAGTGTGACCGCCTGGCGGTTTTCTGTCTGTATCCGCCTAGCGGTGTCTAGACGATGTTTGTGGCTGTAAAATTTGGGTTTTATTTTGACTAGTGGACTTGAAGGACTAAGTTCACTTGTTTTATGCTTGGGCTTGACGGACTAAGTCCAATAGGGGTCTAGGATGTGCTTGAGTGGTGGAACGCATGATGGGCATGGAACTAGTTGAGTTCCCGTCGGCTACTATTGGGCGAGAAGTCCTTAGTATGGTGATTGCATGCGTTGGACGCACGATGGGCAAGGAACTGTGATGTTCCCGTCGGTTACTGTTGGGCGAGGAGTTCATAGTATGGTGATTTCGTGCGTGCCAGGGTCCAAGTTGAGTAAGCTTGGATGTTGTACTACAGGCGAGGAGTCTGTGGGGATGGACTATGAGCAGGATTGGCTCGTAGGGTTGGACCACGAAAGGGATAGTTTCGTGGAAGCACAGTAAAAGTCCCAGAACCTAGTTTCATGCATATGTCTCATGAAGGAATATGAGATCAAGGGTGGATAATTTGTAATTAATATATATCATCAAATTTTTATTGGGATGGATATCATATTTAATTTGTTTTTATATGCATAGCTCACCCTATCTGTGTGTGTGTATAGTGATGATCGGATGATTTATTATCCGGGAGCAGATGATTTGACAGGTGAGCCAGGAGACGTTTGAGACTGGAGTGCGGGATCTTATGGGCTTTTGAAGACTTGAGTTTTGATGTATTTTTTTTAGTTTTGAATATTAGCCATTTTGGGCTTTTATAAGTTGTAATAACTTTGAATTGCGAACGTTTATAATGTCTTGAACTTTGCGATTTTAATTTTCCCACGTTTTGGGAACATGTGTTTATAAATGAGGAAAGGATGTTTACGTCATTTTCAAAGTAATATTCCTTAGGGATGTTACAATAAGCAATGGGGTGAGGAAAGGATGATAGAAAAGGCAACAACAACATGGGCAACACATGAACCTGACGTTAATCATCTGCTTGCGTGTTTGTCCTATCCTAAAAATCCTAAGGGATTTCAGGGACACTCTTTTTCTATTATGATTACTATGGGTTGTTTTCCTTTTTGTTTCATTGTGAATAGTATAGTTGTGTTGAAACTCTTTGATGTGTTCTGTAGGTTTATCTTTGATCTTGAAGGACAATCTCTAAGCACCTTGATAATAAGAGATTGACCTCTCCCATGATTTCAATCTCATTTTTTGACAGCATTTTATTTATGTCTCTAGACTATTCTGGTTTCGTATGCTTTCAGCATTTATGTTTGTGTGTTTTTGTTGTAGCTAATATAGCGCTAAAGTTTGAGGTCGAATTTTCTCCAACCCGGAGGCAATGATGGAGGCGTGGTTCGTGATCGTCACAAGGATTTCAAAGCAGTTGATGGGATCATGCCCAAAACCTTCAAAGAGATCTCGGATTAGCTTCAGATCGTAGAATAAAAACTCTTATATTTTTGTAATGTTTTTGTTTGGGCTTTATCGGACCTTTAGTTGTGTTGGGCCTTTTGGTGTTTCGGCCCATTGTATATAAGCCCTTGTGAGACACATTTGTTTTCAGATTTGAGTTTTATGAAAAAGTGAGTTTTCTCTCAAGTCTCGAGGTTCTCCTAAGAACCACCGATCCTTATCTTTGAATCTCCGATTCAAAGTGGCGGATCTTCCTCACTTATCTTGGAACCTCCTCCAAGTGGCGTGATTTCATCCTGTTTCACAAAAAACCCCCCAAATCGACGTCCTCCATTTTTCCCGTTTTCGTTTTAGGGTTCATACCCATTTTCGTTCTAGACGAATTTCATCCCAAATTCGAGACGATCCTTCATCACACGTTGATGTGAGGAAGGAGAGAACTGAACTAGAGTCTCTAGTAGTGTTCCCTGTTCACGGCAGTGACGCTGTGATGGCGGTCTTGGTCACGGGGAAACGGAGGCCGCTCGAGTTGCACCTGGGAAGAGTGAGCGAAGGTCGAGCATCCATGGTTTCTCGACGTCGACGTCGACGTCAAAGTCCTTGGAAGCTCGTGCACCGGTGGTGCCTTCGGCAAGCTATGACAAGGGCGGCAAACTCTTGGTCTTGGTTGGTCACGGAGATGCGACGAAGAAGCCCTGGCCGAGAAGGGAAAGCGGAGTCGAAACAACATCGCCGACGTTGGCCTTGGTTAGCCATGAGGGGGAGCGACGCCGGTGATTATGGATCTAGAGGTTCGGCTAGGTGGAGGCTCGATGAGGGATGTGGCTGTTCGAGTTCGGAAGAGGCAGAGAAAGGATACGATGTTTGAAAGAGAGATTTAGTTTAATTAGGGTTAGAGAAATTTGGGTCTGTCTCCTTCGTGCATCCCCTTTTTTTAATCTTTGCACCTCCTTTATTTTGTGTTGTTCCTGCTGTATATTTTTTTTCTGCGTACCCCTGTTATTTGCTAGCATCACACCCCTTTTTGTTTTGGACTGGTTTACTGTTACTGTGTGTAGCCCATGTTCCACTTCACACCCCTCTAGTAACTACCTGATGCACCTCAGGTTTACTAACTCCACCACTCATTTGTCACTAACACAAAAAGCCTTTTAACGTCCGACATTTTCGACCTTTGACGTCTGCCCAAACACCGACGTCGTACCGGGTGACGTCAAAATAATGTCGAAAAAATAGCAGACGTCACTTGACGTCGGTCATTAAGAGTCCGACGTTATCCAACGTCGGGGCCAGTAACAACATACGTCAAATTTCGTGCTGAAATGAGCCAAAAACCTGAGCAATTTAACGTCTGTCAGAGCCCGTCAGACGTTAAATAACGTCGGCCCTGGTACGGTCAGACGTTAAATTGCTCACTATACTTCATAATTGATCTGAAGATCTGACCTGCACAGTTTTGTGAATCAAATCCTTCCGTTGTTGAGGATTAGAAACATGACAAACAACCTCTAACAATTCAATTCCTTTTGCTCTTAGTTTTTCTGTCGCCGCGTCAACATTTTGCTGCGGCAATTGAAGGAGATGAAGGTGAAAGATATGAAGGGAAAACCTAAAATTGAGTGGATGGAGAAGAAATTAAGAAAGGGGAAATGAACCTGTTTGCGAGAAGAGATAACAACGGATGCACCTTCGAGGCCAAGCCTCTCGGCTATGGCTAAATCGATTCCTTACGTGGAAATGGTGAAGTCAAAGAGATTTGAAGTAAAAAAAACCTTTCTATACAACTCCTCAAAGATCGAGAGAGAGCAGCTGCAACCTCTTTTGAATCGCCAGGAGCCAACTAAAGTCCAGAAGCAACAACTTGAATATAAACAAAATCCCATGTAAACATATAACCAGTAAACACAAGTAAGAAAAACACCATCCAATAACCTTTAAAGGGAATGTATATAACCATCAAAAGGGTTCAGTTCAACATGATACCTCTTAATCTGGATACTGCTGGCTGAGCAGTCTCGACAACAGATGAATGACACCCTGAAAGAAAAAGCCACAGCTTAATCTTATCGTATAAGTCTTCCCACTCCCCGTCTAGCAAGTTCAAAAACACAACATCATCAGACTCAACAACACAGGAGCAACAACAACAGGTCAAAACTAAAAGTTAAATTAAAAGTCAACGGGAAGAAGAAAAACTTGTCCATATAAAACTGAACCATTGAAACTAGCCAAGCAATGTTCCACCAGTGGCACACCAACATGTTCGAAAATATCCAGCTGAAAAACAAGACCCCAAAGCTCATCAAACACCGAAATAAATAATTCTGAACAAATGGGAACTTTGAGAGGGAGTCTAGGGTCTCCACACACTGTTGGCCAAATGGGAATGAAGAGCAAGTGGGACAAATCTCAAAACGCTGCAAATGGAGATGAAAACGCAAAATAATAAGTTCAAAACGCGTAAAATCAACCCATAATCAAACCCTAACAAATTTGATGGCGAAAACCTTTTGAAACTCACTTGGAGGGGGTCGAAAATGGCATCGCCGGAGGGAACTCTCGCGGAAACGATGAACAGCGCGAGGGTTTCTGCGTTTCGCGCAGAGATAAACCAAAACTTAATGTCGGGGGTGTGGTATCCGACGTTAAGTGACGTCGGGGATGGGAGGGGCAGACGTCAAGGGACGTCTGGCGCGTGCTGGTCCGACGTCCTTTTTTGAGTGACGTCGGGGTATTTTTTAACAGACGTTAAGTGACGTCTGCCCGCTCCACGTCGGACGTTAAAAAGGTCCCGTTATTTACAAAAATGCCACCGATCATTTTTAACGTTGGACTTTTTTTAGGCAGACGTTATTGGGGTGACGTTAAATGGCTTTTTTGTATTAGTGTGTGTTTTATTCCTATTTTGGGTTTGTTTTATATTTTACTCGTTGCACTCCCATCTCTACTAAGTACACCTCATATACTTCATGCATTTTATTAATTACTCGTGGACTCTCATATTTTGTTTTTCACTTTCATATTTCTTAAATAAATTGTTTCTTTTTATTTTATTTTTATTTATTTATTCATTATTATTTATTATTATAATCATTATTTTTTATTATTTTTATTATTATTATTTTATCTCTAAATATATATATATATATATATATAAAATAAATATAAAAATATTTAAAAATTATCAAAAATTGCAAAAAAATAGAAAAAAATCTAAAAAATAAAAATGTTCTCTTTCACTTTATTGTGTCTATCCGGTCGCTCGCACCGTGTGACACTATTTTTCTAAAAAAATACCAAAAATATTTTCTTTTTTTTTGGTGTCTGTTCGGCCATTTGCGTCGTATGACACCATTTTTTAAATAATCACAAAATCACAAAAAAATACAAAAAAATTTAAAAATACAAAATATCAACATTTTCCAACAAATATTTTTTTAAGAACTATGTGATCCTTGTTTATCCACTGTGAGATACGTACGAGCAAGGCCAGTCCTTATCACGTTCAGTTCCAACAAATTTAAATCATTTTCCAAATAGTTTTCCAAACATCTTTTAAAGAACTACAAAACCCTGATTTCTCACTTTAGATGAGAATGCGTAGGACCAAGGTCAATCCTTGTCAGACCCAAAAATCAAAAAAATATTTTTGTTTCTTTTTAGCATTATTCGTCTCATTTTTTAGGGAAAATTAATGTTTTGAAAACCAAATCTTGCATGTTTAATTATCAGGTTCAGTTCTAACAAATTTAAATCATTTTTCAAATAGTTTTCAAAACATCTTTTAAAGAACTATATAACCCTGATTTCTCACTTTAGATGAGAATGCGTAGGACCAAAGTCAATCTTTGTCGGACCCAAAAATTTAAAAAATATTATTGTTTCTTTTTAGCATTATTCGTCTCATTTTTTAGGGAAAATTAATGTTTTGAAAACCAAATCTTGCATGTTTAATTAAAGGTACTGCCCTTGGGCGAACGCTGTAGGGGGCTAATACCTTTTCTACGCGTAACCGACTCCCGAACCCAAAAAATTTGGTTTTTCGCAGACTTGTTTTATTTTTATGGTTTTCCATAGTTTCCCATATAATTATGGTGGCGACTCCAAATCTTTTTTTAAACTCGTTTTCTTTTTTCGTTAGCCGTCGCGATCCCGATTGCGACGTATCTCAATCTCATCATTTGTGTGGGTTGTTGAAAAGATAACTAAAATTTAACTTCTTTCGTCACTTTATTTTGAACATGATAAACAAAGTAACCACTTTTTCTTGAAAAAACTCAAGTGTAAGATTTGTTAAATAATTAAAAATAATTAGTTTAGATTAGCAGAATCTAGATTTACTTGTCAGGAATAGGAAATTTCATTAGGATCCTATTTTGAAAGCATCACAACAGTTATTGTTTTTATTATAAGATTTAACTTTGTTACATTACTAAAAACTGTTTTTGTTAATTTCTTTATGTTATCAATTTTTTTAATTACTTCTAATTATAATTAAATTAATACAAATACTAAAATTTAATTAGGAGATAAATAAAGAATAGATTGAAAGTGGTAAATGGTTAACAAAATCAGGTAAAGAAGCAAGAAGTTAATTTAAGGAATCTGAACAAAAATGCACATTTAAAAGAACAAGATACTAATAATATCTTATCAAGAGATTCAAATATATAAGAATTTTACTATTTAAGTTGCGTAATGCAATTTATGATCTAATATGTTAGTATTTTAGCATGTGTATGAAGTAAAATAAATATTTATTTTATGTAATTAAAATTTATTATAAATGTATTTAAAAATATAAATTGTATTATGCTGAAAATTTGTAAATTTTTTTTTTAAATATATTTTAGATTTACAATAAAAGTGTCCAATAAAATAATAGATTGAAAGTGATGAGAATTTTACTATATAAGTTGAATAATGCAATTTATGATGTAATCTGTTAGCATTTCAGAATGTGTATGAAGTAAAATAAATATTTATTTTAAATAATTAAAATTTGGGATGGATGTACAAAAATAAATATAAATAAATAACTTGTAAAATAAACATATAAAGTAAAATAAATAACTAGTAACTCCAGCAATATAGTTTGGGATCGATGAGATAAAAAAACATATGAACAATATCACTTTTTAAAATGTGAAAGAAAAATATTTAAAAAATTATCTATTGAAAAATAGCAAAAGTAAATACTGAATCAAAATGCTAAAAAAATCCAAAAAAATCAATTTTGTAGTTGCACTTGTAATGGGTTCCTTGGTCCCCTAATCACAATCATAGTGCTAAGTTATTGTGTCTTGAGAATCACTGACAACCCTTTCAATTCAGGATATGGGTCCAACCTTCTAAAATTGTCTTCTTCCATCACTGTTTTTAGTCAACTTTAATAGGCACAATGACCCTTTCAAAACCTTCACCAAACAATGCTTCGTTTGGTTATGTCACAATAGGAATCATGTGCTACACCAAAAGTAACGGGAAGGGTGACCTTAGGTCACGAAAACGAATACGAGGAATTTTCACACACAAACCTTTACATTATACCAAAAATATTTTGTTACAAAATATTTCATTCCATGCATAAACTAACCTTCAAATGGTGAAACTTATATGCGTCAAATAAATCTTGTTTAATGCATTTCGATGGTCACTGAAGAAGTAAAATATAAAATTAATATATAAAAAAATAAACTTTTTATAAACTCACTTTATAAAATTAAAACTAAATTTATTTTCTATTACTGCTATATATTAGTTGTTGTTTTAAGTCAAGTCTTTTAGATAACATGTTACTGTTAAAAACAGCAGCAGAGAGGTGAAGCCACCAACACAGCTGACAGGAACCGCAAGAGGTAAGTACTTTATCTGAATACTTGAATGTTTGAGATGAACTTGATGCAGTTGCGTGCTTAGAATGTAATAGTTTATTAAATTTTGCGTGACTCATTGAATCCTCTATTATCACCCTCGACTCCACTGAATCCTCACGCCCTCGTAGCACCTCCGACTTTTAACAAAGTTTTATCCCGCAGCATCACAACACCATTCTAACCTGCAAAGAGAACACACAACCAAACCAGAATCACACCCATTCTTCATCATCAATAGAAACCATCCATTGTTTCTGTTACAACCCCATTCCTGCAATTCAACATCACGGACCAGAACCCCGTTGCAGCAACAAACATTCATTTCTATCCTTTTCCCATCATCTTCATCCATCCACAAAATCAGAACGGAGAAATAGAGGGAGAAGAGCGTGACGGTTGCGAACCCAATCGCGGTGGCGGCACGGTGGTGGCGAGTCGCAGAGCCTATAGCATCTTTTTCTCTCGCGGAAGAGAATCGAGGATTGGAGATGAGTGAACGACCTGCGTCGGCTGGAATCGCTGACGGTAGTCTCCGGAAATGAGTGGCGTCGGCGGCGATGAGGAAGAAGAAGCGGTATGTCTCGCCCAGGAAAAAAAAAATGAAGAAGAGAATTCCCAAGGTTCTCATCCGCACCGGCGACGGTCGCAGCGGCAACATCACCGGCTGTCCAGAAATGAGCGGCGGCGAGCTCCAGAGGTGCGGCTAGGTGGAGGTTCGACGGAAGCGACTGATGTTGGATGGGGGTTTACGAATCAGGAGTTAGCTTAATTAGATTCACTCAATTTCTTTTCTTTGGGCAGACCAACCTTTCTGCACCTTGCACCCCTCTATTTATTTTACTTGGGGCTGTTTTCATTTCTCGCTTGTGCACCGCTGGATGCTATTCTCATTTTGGACTTTATTGGACTTTATTGCTTCCAAACACCACTACTTTTTACAGCACCCTGCCACACTTGTTTTCCTTTTTTTTTACTCTGCCCACTCTCTCATTTGATAACCCCGCGCCCCTTTGTCTTTGTTTATTATTTGTGGACCTGTTTTTATGCTTACTTCATGGACCTCATATATTATTCATTCATTCTCATATTTTTATTCTCATATTTTTATTGTCTCCATTTTATCCTTTTATAATTAAATCCCACCATTATAATTTTCTTTCTAAAAAAACAAAACAAAAATATTTTAAAATTATAAAAATTACAAAAACTGGAATTTTGAAAAATGAATTAATGTTTTTTTCCTTTTGTTGAAATTTGTGCAAGAATACAATTTGTTAAATCATACTCCTTTGAATTCTTCGCTCACGTATATTTCTTTTGTTTTGCTTATTCAATTTTTAGTTATTTAAAAAGTTCTCTTCTATATGTTGTAAAACCCCTATTAAACCCTAGAAATGGTCAATTTGTTGTTGCAGGTTAAAAATTGGAGGGCATGGATATCGTGTGGCAAACTCCAGCGAATCCCCCACACCAGCACGATTATATCTTTCGAAATGGTATCATTCAATATCGTAGACACTCTGCATATTCCAATGATAAGGACGAAAATTTACTATGAACATAGAACGAACGTGACTCTCTTTTCTTTTTTCTTCCCTTGTTGGAATTTGTGCAGGAATACGATTTGTTAGACCATACTACTTTGAATTCATCGCTCATGTATATTTGTTTTGTTTTGCTTATTCAATTTTTTATTATTTAAAAATTTCTCTTCTATATGTTATAAAACCCCTATTAAACCCTAGAAATGGTCAATTTGTTGTTGCAGGTTAAAAATCGGTGGGCGGGAAAAACCATTGTAGACTTATTTGCTGAGGAGTTTAAAGGTCGACCTTATGATTATTATGTAAGAATTACGCCTACTCGTTTATATTTGATTTGATGATTTGTCTAATGGTAAGTTTCGGTTGTTTTAAGTAGTTACAATTTATGACAAACCTTTCATAATAATTCAATACTCAACAAAAAAAATCACGTTAAGAGAGTGAAATTTGCTCTGGTTCCTGATAGGTTAGGTTAGGTACCCTTGGTGAGTCGTCGATAGTTACCTCGAGTTTATAACAAACATTTGATTATATTGGATACTATCAGAAACTAACTAACCGCATTGCAAGTGTAGTATCCATAAGAAAAGAATGGATACCAGAGTAATGTCTTGTGATGGTTATTATTATTGTTGTTATTATTTTTATTTGGAAGAGATGTTTTTTACACTTTCCTGAACAAATGGCATCACTGACTACATACTCCACTTGTTGTGTTCAGCTCAGTGAACTTGATGATGCCCCAGAGTTTTAATTAATTGATAGTTTGTGTTTAACATTGTAGGTTAGTGCAGTGAAATGTGGAAGGATTCAAGTAGATGGAGAGATGGTACCAGTTTCATACGTAGTTAAACCATCTCAAAAGATAAGCCATTTCTTACACAGGTTGGGTTTTAAACTTTATGCTTTCATTCTATGGATTTAGTAAACCTTGCAACTGATGCCACCGAGCTTTCAGGCATGAACCACCTGTGATGGCTTGTGATGTTCTTATTCTTCAAAAAGAACCAGATGTGCTAACTATTTGTAAGCCAGCATCTGTTCCTGTAAGTATCATTAACAAATGGGTTAGTGAAGTGCCTATGTTGTAAAACTGTGATAACTCATGTGAAGTAAAATAATTATGCAGAGAATAAGTTCTGTCATGAATTAATATTCCGTGAAGTTCAAGGTGTTAGGTGAAGAAACATTAAGGATTTTAGATATATTTCTAACACCTGTTTATATAGAGCTATTTGTGATTGAAGCGTAGATCATAATTCTAATGATATGTTAAACAATGAAAAAGAACTGATTCCTTTATATCATTTAAATTATTTCCTTTGGTTCTAACAAAGGAAGTCAGGAATTATAGTGAATTCTTAATTAGATACCTATGTAATGGTGATATACTTATCGATGGTAGTTTGCTCTAAATTTCATATACGCTAAAGCTGTGAATTTTAGCTGTTACGTAGGTACATCCATGCGGTCAATATCGTAAGAACACTGTTGTTGGCATTCTTCAAGCTGAGTATGGGCTGGCACCTCTATTTCGTATCCAAAAATGCATTTTGGAGAAGAGATAAACGTCATTTGCTGATATGGTTTAACATTTCCAATTAGCATAAATGTCTTTCTTGCCCTTAATATTTTTTCACACCTTATCCAGCCACGGTGTCTCCTTTCTCCATTTTATACTTGCATTTTCCCTTTATTTTTCAAACTTTGTCCATTTGTATTTGCAATTTTACCTTGACATGATCATCTCAGCTGTTCATCGTCTGGATCGCCTTGTCTCAGGGCTTCTTATTTTGGCGAGAAATGCTGCAAAAGCTGACATCTTTAGGCAACAGGTGACTGTAGGAAGTGATGTTGTTTTGCTATTAAATATTTTCTTATAGAATATTTAGTTTCTAATATTAAATAAAAGGTTAAATTGTTTGATTTTAATATTTACATGACATCCGATGGGCAATTATGTTCCTTTAGATAAATCTTTGAGCCAAGGCAGTCAAATTTACATTATAATTAGAATCGTGGGGGACTCTCTAAATCGTAAATTGTAAGATCATAATACGTATTGTAGATCCTACTCCTACATAGATATGAGATATGTACTCTATAGACAAAATAAATAATTAAAAGATATTTAGTCACTAGGTCGCACTTTAAAATACTGAATTGAACTTAAGCTCATCATAAGCCATAAAAAAGAAAGCATGTCAATTAAGTCATAACTCATGACTGACAAAAAAACAACTTAAATACCTAATTAGGTAAGTTTAAGTAGCCTAAACAACATACAAAATCATCAACTACCAACTACCAAGTCCAAGACAAAGAATACCTAGATAGCTATAGCATAAACAATAGCTATCTAGTATGAATCTTTCAAATTAAAATAAAAGTTGAAGGGATCTTCATTAGGTCCATCTCCTTCACGAAGCACATCAATAAAAACATCCTCCTCCTTTAGAGGTGGGATGGCAAGAACATTGTCCTCTTGCCATTTCTTTGAGCTTGACCTTCAACCAAGTGTTCATTATCTCTATTTGAATTTGGGGCATAATTCAAAAGAGTAGAGAAACCAAAAGAAAGGTATTCTTTAGCATTATCACTCCTTAAAATTTTGGTCACTTGGTCAAATTCTTAATTTCATTGAGGAAAGGCTCAAAATATATTTGAAAGTTCAGACCTATATTTCATTCAGTAAATCCTAGTACAATGAGAATATTTATCAATAAAAGTGACCAAATAACGAAATCCAAAGGATGTGACTTGACTTGAACCCCAAATGTTAGAATGAATTATAGAGAAGACATCATTGCATCTTGTTTCTGTTCTGTTTAGAAAATGATGAGTCCATCTTCATGCTCAAAACCGTGAGAAGGAATGGAGGAGAATCATGGATGCTAGGAAGGTGCGAAAGCTAGGAAGAATGAGGAGTATAAGTTCGGCTATGGTGTTTGGAGGAGGTTCTCAAGTGAGGTTAGGCCAACACTGAAGGAAGGAGGCTAGAGGAATCCAATAAGGGGAGCTCTAGCATAAGTTGATTCACAAAAGGAGGTCTTCACATCCTCCTTGACCCATGTGAACTTCATCTTGGGCGGGCCTTGCATGCTCAGAGAAGGCCCATTCTTGTATCCTCCTAGCCATGATTCTAATAGTTGGTTCTTTAGCTAGAGGTCTCTCATCAGAAAAGAAGACAAAATATGTTTTCCTAATTGAACTCACGTTCTAGCACATGGAGTTTGCTAAGGGTAGGAATCATCATTTTTAATTTTGATAAATGTGGGTCTCCCAAGCGATCATGCAAAGGTTTAGGAGATGTGGATTCTAAACAAGACATTAACGATCTATTACACCAAGATAGTAGAGTTCTCTATATTCATGTCCCTCACTAATCAATCATCGTGTTTCAAGCTGTTGTATAACCAAAGAATTTGCATTGAAAAGTTATAGAACAATTTAAAGATTTGGTTAATTGACCTAGGGAAATTAGGTTAAAAGGACAATTAGAGAAAAGTAGAATATGCTTTAGGTTTAAGGAGGGAGAAAGGGAGATTTGACTAACTCCTTGAGAAGCTTTGGATCCATTGGCTAAAGTCATAACATGAGGAATATTGGGTAGAAAAATAGAAGAAGATAAGGAAGGATTACCAAAATTGAGACCAAAAGCACCCAAATCAATTACCCATGAACTTTGATTCTCCAAGGTTTGAGAAATGCAAGCTTTTGACAAAATAAAATGTGTGAAAGGTTGTTCTTAATCACTAACCTGAGATATCCTGATATTTTTTCATTAAAAATTGTGGTTTAACCTTTTTAAATTGAAAGATGTTTGCTATATTGTTAGGAAAACCATGTCAGGAGAAGTAGTTATTTCAATTCGAGTGTGGCCAATTCTCCTATGAAAGGAGCATTGAGGATGTTTGCTACTACTTTGAGTAAACAAAGCATGTTGAAAGAGGAATCCATCAATAATTAGAATTACAACTACCTAAAGGGTCCAAATTAACACCCAAATCATTAGGCCAGCAAACTGATAACAATTCAATATCCAACACCAACACTCACAAACCAATAACTACGCAACAACCAACCGCTTGAATCTCTCTCAAAATACAATGAGTACCAATAGTCAGAAACAACAAACTTCTGCATACCATAGCCTGTGCCAACTCTTAAAACAACAAAGAGTGGTGGATCTCGAAAGAAAAAGGAGGGATAAACTGTGAGGAGCCCTTTATGTCACACCAAATAGTACAAGAATGAAAACTAAGGGTGGAAATGTGAGTGTGTAGAAAGCTCCGATGATTGGAACTGCGGTGTTTGGAAGGATTCCAACCACTAGAAGGCAAACGTGAGACACATGTGCCTAAGTTAGTTGAGACATTGATTGCAGGTGATGGTGTGTTGGTTGGTGTTTGGATGCTTGACTATCTGGATTGGGTCACGCTCCGCGATACATGAACCCAAGCGGTTATCGGATGGCAATTTCTTTGCTGGATAGACACAAGAATAGCAGGATTGACCTGCTCTAATACCTACTTGAGAAATTGATAGGTTTGGCATTGTTTATAGTAGAAGGAAAAAACCTTGCAGTTAGGACAATTATGTCACAACTGTCACAAAATAGGTTTTAGGACATTAAAGGTGTATGTTAAGAGAAATAAAACTAGCAGTTAGTTAGTTAGAATGACAGGTTGTTAGTAGGTGGTTGACGGGGTGTGAGTCTTCGGTTAGGAAGACTATAATTAAGAGAGGGTGCTGTCTATTGGGGTTAGCTTTTCATTTGTTAGTTTTGGGTGTAAACATGATTCATAATCAATATGCTCCATTCTTTTCAAAATAAGAGACGTACAATATTAAGAGAACTAATAAATAAATAAATAAGTTGAGAAAATTTCCTAATTTATTCTTATAATTTATAATTAATTTTGTGATAAAGACTATTTTTTCCATATTAATAATTTATAAGGGGAAAATAGAATAAAATATTGAATGTTTATTAGAATCCTAAATCGTGACTGGTAGAAAAATTACTAAATTAACCGATCACTTATTTTGGTGTGAAGAGAATACTTTCTAACCACCGGTGGAACTTGGCCAAAATTTTTGAGGAAAGAAAGAGGTAAAGATGGGTATGAGAGGAACAAACACATGATGCTTATGACAGAGGAGGATAGGTTCAAGAGGGGGTAGCTGGACAAATAGCAGAATTGGAAGAAACAGGATAGGTTCTACAATTGTCCTTATGTATGATGGCTGGACTTACCTTTAATATGTCTCGGAAGATACAACACAAATTACACTGCAACTTTCCTATAAAGTCTATTTAAGATAACCTATTCTAACATACAATAAAGTTCAATTTCTTCTTTTGTGATATCAATATCTTGACATGCTTGTAACACATAATTTATTCTGTTTTATGTGAAATTTTTTATACACTATAACTATAGAGTTTAATTGTTACAGATAGAAGCTGGTTTAGTCCACAAACAATATATAGCAAAAGTAGTTGGAGAATTTCCTGAGGATGAGGTATCTTTTATATGATCTGGATAAGATGTGTTACATATACTGTACTTGGTATTTATTACTTTCTGCATGCTATTTTGATGGACCTTGAAGGTCTTGGCATTGGAATTACTAAATGCTATTGCTATATTATAATATTGTAATTCTTATTATGTTATTTCCGAACACATCCCCTGTCTTGCATATTGATTAGGTTCTCATCTAATTTTTTCCTTTTTTCACATCATAATAATGGTTAAGGATATAATTAATAATAAATTATATTTAATTCTTAATTGAGAGAATGATTGTGAAATTGGAACATTCTGTTTTGCTAAAACATCAAATAAATGAAACATAGGAAGTACGTTGAAGAAAAACCCTGCAACTTTTTCATATATGCTAAAGATATAATTTCCTTCTTCCTTTGGTTAACGTAGTTTTGTATAATTAGAGGGTGAACCTTGTGATTTCTGTCTCATGATCCTAAAAACAGTCTCTATGTATGTGGGAGAAGTCACATTCATCATTTCTCCCTAAACTCCCACCTAGTTAGGGCCTTGTGCACTTGGGCTTCCTAAAGAATTAGATTGATATTTTCAGAACATGATGGGAAGTATTCTCCTTCTAGTCGTCAGTTAACGTTTCGAATGTTAGATTCACAGTCAAAAACTCAAGGAAAAGTAACTAAAAGCTAGAGTCTAGTTTATCTACATAAGTGTTAACAAAATATGCACATTTTCTACCATGTACTTCATTTGATTTTAAGATATTGGGGACATGATAGTTTTTGTTCCTGCTTCTTGGGTTTTTGACAGTTTTGCAAATTGCAATTATATAACTATTATAAATAAGGCAACTAATGATATTGCGGAAGCAGTTGATCTTTTATGTATATCTTTTTATTAAAGAAGGCAACTGATCACATATGGGATGTGTATATCCATGGGTCTAAATTGAAAAGCTCTCTTTGAGAGGCATTGATGAGAAGCTTTGGCCATGGGCATTAGAGTTTTAGATGACGGTTGTCGCTAAATAAGTGAATGCATGTAGTAACATGCGGTTAGGAAAGGGAATGTTTATGTAAGAAGGAAGAAATTAAAAATTAGTTAGTTGGTTTGGAGGGTACAATCTTCTTAAAGGGAAGACTTTATGTAGGTTGGCTTTTGTTTGCTTGGGGTTACGTTTTTGGTTTGTTGAGAGTTTAGACAGGATCCTTGGTGTCTTGTGGGAAGGGAAACATTATCTCTAGACAATGTACAAATTGTGTGATTAGTTCAAATCAAATAAATGAGGTATATTCAATGTTTTGTGCGTGTGGATTACGTTTTCTGTATGCGTGTGAACCTCGTTATCAATTGGTCCAACCTGCCAAATCCAAGGAGGAGGAATCATGGAAGGCCGAATAGGTGCTTTGGAGAGGTGGGCCAGCAAATGAATGCAAAAGTAAGAGATAACATTCAAGAAATCAAAGAAACACTATGACCAAGAAATGAGAAAGAAGTTCAGAAAAAAAGTGAGAATTCTATCCGTGGAGTTAGAAGGGGAGAAAGAGTGGAATGTAGTGATGATTCTGAGGAGGAAGATGAAGAGGTACAAAGGCATTGGATGAAAATGGTGAAATTACCCACTGTTAGAATGTAATCAGCTATTAAAAATTTGTAGGAAATTAATAGTTACATATTCTAGCAATTAGGATAATTGATTCCTATTTATTAGGTGGAAATTATGTGCTTTATATTCTTGGGTGTCATTTTAATTTAATCTCCATAAGGAAGCTCACTTGCTCCTAAAATTACTCTGATCTTTTTACAAATAATTATGTTCATGTTCAAGATCGGTGTATTAGTTGGAGTAGGACATGAGTCTCGAGGATTATACTATCTGTCACAATCGGTTGCTTGTATCTCAACTGCGTCTCAAGATCTTGAACATCAATGCTTAGGTCATCCTAGTCGTTCCAAAATGTGTCTAATGCTTCCAAGTTTTTCTCACAGTTCGTTTTTTCAATGAGAGTCTTGTTAGTTAGGAAAACATACTCATCATACCTATGGTACTCGAGTTAATAAAAATGCTTCGTCACCTAATGAGGTGCGGGAGGATATTAGTCTGGATTTCATAGTCATTCTTCCCAAATCCAATGGATATGATGCCATCCTAGTGGCCATGGATAGGTTAAGTAAGTATGGGCATTTCATACTGATTAAACACCCCTGTTCAGCCAGGAATATTGCTGAAGGTTTTGTGAAAGAAGCAGTGATATTGCATGGAATCCTAACATCAATTGTCAGTGATAGAGATCCCACTTTCCCGAGTCTCTTCTGGAAAGAGTTGTTTCGGTTGCAGGGTACCTAACTCGACATGAGCACAACTTACCATCCAAAGTCAAATGGCCAAATTGAAGTTTTAAATAGGACTTTGGAAACATATTTAAGATGTTTTGGTTTTGAACAACTAAAGACGTGGTTTATGTTTATTCCATGGGCATAATATTGGTATAATACTAACTTCCAAGGACCAACTAGGAGTTTTTTCCAGATGTCAACAGACCCTCACCCTCCTTCAACAGATTTGTACAAGTTGAGACAACGACTCACCCTCCTTCAACAGATTTGTACAAGTTGAGACAACGACGGAAGCGGTGGCATAAGATTTATTAACTAGCGATGAAGCCCTGAAACAACTCAAGTTTCATTTAACTAGGGCAGAACAACAAATGACTAAATTTGCTAATAGACATAGAAAACCATCACCAATTGATATGGGGGATTGGGTGTTTTTCAAGATTCGCCCTTATAGGAAAGTTTCAATGCCAACAAGGAGAACCAGTTCAACAGGTTTTGATTCATGGCAAGACGGAGGACCTGAGGCAGCTACATGGGAGGATATAGCCACCATTAAATTCCAATTTCCAGACTTCAGCCTTGAGGACAAGGTTGCTTGTACAGGGGAGGTAATGTTAGGAGATGGAATTTTTATGTAAGAGGGAAGAAAATTAAAAATTAGTTAGTTGGATAGGAGGGTATAGTCTTCCTTAGGAAGAAAATATATAGGTTGGCTTTTGTTTGCTTGGGGTTACGTTTTTGGTTTGTTGAGAGTGTAGATAGGATCATTAGTGTCCTGTGGGAAGGGAAACATTATCTCTCTGGACAATATACAAATTGTGTGACCGGTTTGAATCAAATAAACAAGGTATATCAAGTGTGTTGAGTGTGGATTACATTTCTATGTGTGTGTGAACCTCGTTAACTAGGTTTCTTCCATCAAGAAACCTATCACATCGAGTGTAGCATGTGAAGAAGAAACGGTTTGGGCAGAACAATTGTTTATTGTGAAATTGAGAAAATCGGTGCATATTGCTCTTGGTAAGATTAAAACAGGTTGAAATTGTTAATTCCAATTTTATCCACCATAGGATTGGCTATGCTTGAAATATTTTTGAAAAGTATGAAATAGACTTGGTTTTAGTTTAGAATTGTTAAGTTATTTTTGTTAATCTGAAAACATAAGCAACAATTGTGTACCAACTCCATAATTTTCGTTATTTTAGTTCCTTCGTGGGAGTGGTTTTTTGTTTCTGAGCCTGAGTTTGGTTTGTCCCTCGTGTTTTTGTAATTGCTTTTTTCTTCCTTTATATGTAGCTTTTCATATGGTGACATATGATTGTTGCATTTTGTAGTGGCAACCTAGGTGGGATGTTGAGATTCATAGTGATCCCTTACATTTGAATTTAAAAAATAAAAGCAATTCCAAATGCGTCATGGTTAACTAAAACTTTAGTCTGAGATGTCTTGTCATTTTTGTATGGACTGAACTTTAATTTGCCTAATATATAGATTTTAGATATAGATTATTAATTTTTAAATTCTGAGTTAAAATTTCATAATTTTCTAATTTGACCAAGTTTTTACTTTTCAGCTAATTGTTGATGCCAATATCGACTATAATGCACGTGAAGGAAGGAGCACAACCGAGGTGAGGCCTGGGGGGATCCTACATTATTTTTTGTTATTGAATGTCTGGATGCATTTAGATTGTTTTTTGTTTTCATTTTCAGTTGATATGTTTGCACTAATAATTATAAAAATGTCACTTTGTTTGTGATCAACATGTTTCATATTTTAACGAATTTGCAAAGGGAAAACAACGAATCCTTGTAGGGAAAAAGTGCTATATTTATAATTATAATATTAATGCATTGAAGGAAAAACACTTTTATGATGTAGGTATTTTAGTTATTAATAGCTTCTGTGATAAATGCTAAAGCAACCTTTCTTTTGGATGGTTAGACATTTCTTTCTTTTTCTAGAATATAGTCCATTGTTATGAAACTTTCTGGGCATACTTTTAATACTATTTTGTATATATAACCTTCATCTAGTTGATTAACTACTATTTAGGACTGATATAGAGGCTTTCCTTCGAGTTCTTAAGTACAACTTTAAGCCAAAAAAAGAGCCATGGGATCAATCAACATTTGTGACTATTTAACTAATGTTGTGCAACTAACTTTGAAAAATATGCTATTCAACTTTAAATATGGTATTTATAGCTAAAGTTCAGCTGAATAAGTTGCAGCTGCCTTGTAATATCTTTTAAGAGCCTCACTTACCTTTTGGTGGCAATCCCTGACGTAATGGTAAAATTTCGCCTTGGTAATTGGTTGGTCATGGTCTCAAATTTGGAACAAGTCTCTTTGCATATGCAAGGGGAAGGCATTTTACAATGACCTTCTGTCATATCTTTTGTGTAGAAAGGAGCCTTTTCGTGCTGGTACTTTTAGCTTTTTATTAACAGAATTGCTTTTGTCATAGTTCAAATTATATATATGAGAATTCGAGCAATGCGATACAGAATCGGAGTCCAAGGTAATAGATATTCGAACTCAACAAGGTTAACATCGTAAGAGATGCAAATAGAACAAACACCATGGATTCCTTTGTCTTTTCTAAATGATCTGATGTGTAAAACATGGACGCATATGACAGCTAAAACAAAATGTTGGTGATTATATTGGGTATTCTTATTTTATTATGTTTCAATAGTAGCTAACATTGTCTAAGGAAAAGTAGGCATTTGTTCTTGATAAGTGGAAAGACAAGTATCTTATGGAATATCTGAATGAAAATATTTTTTTTTAATGAAGGTCAGAGACTCCGCAAAGGGGAAGCCTGCCTCCACAAAATTTACTCGGATTAGTACTGATGGAACTCAAAGTATTGTTTTATGTGAACCTATCACTGGCCGTACTCATCAGGTAGGAAGATGTTGGTTGATTTAGATTTCCTTTTTCTTTTTATCCAAGATTAAGCTGCATATTTAATGTTAGGGTAAACTTAAATTATGAGTTATTGAGCAGACTTTATGAGTGATTACATTTGTGATGTTTTAGGAGAGCAAAAGTCATAAGTTTTATGTGTTATGTTTCAGATGTTAATGGTGATTAGTTTTATGTTTTCTTAATAATTGGAGACATTATGGCTTGAAGATGAAAAGCCAAATGTAAGTCCTATAAATTGTAGCGTCTTGCTCATATGAAATACAAAGTGAAGTAAATCATATTTTAGAAATAGATTGCCTTTGCTAACATTTAATATCTTCATATCATGCTCTCTATGTCTGTTATTTGGTTTAAACATTGCTAACCTCCCATAGAAATAATAAAAAAAAGTTCTATTATCAATCTATATTGGACATCTACGTGCATACGACCTTATGGTGAAGTGTCCAATTTAATATACATGTTTTGTCTTTGACATAATTTTGACATGATTCAAACATAAAGTGAAAATAGGGACAAATACAATGATTTTTCTAAATGCATGAACTTGTAAATTTATTGCATTAGTTTCTATTATGACTATAGAAATATGGAAAAAATATTATATGATCACTACTTTTTACTTTTAAGATATTAGATAGATGGATTTGATTATTTTTGTATTAGGTAACAATATGATTAGATTATTATATTTGACTAAACTTGTATATAGATGATTGAGTATATAAATATTGATTGTTAAATTAAATAATTCATAATGATGTAATATTTAAATTTGTGTTCCTGTGTCCTATATCTTGAATACTACACATGTCGAAATGTCCGAATCCGTGCATTGTTTCCGTGTTAGTATTCATGCTACATAGTCAATGACAACATATTGTATAGAAGGCTTCTTGCCAGCCTTTTTGTCAATTTACACGCAAATGTATGACTGTCGTTGTTCTGTACAACTTACGGAATACAAGAGATGAGATTAACACGACATATGTAGTTGGAAATATTAATTCAATTATGACCAAAAACATCCTACATTTAGTTTTGTTCAATTTATTATAATTTATATATGGTGCTTAACATACACCTCTGGTGTAGATACGTGTTCATTTGCAGTATTCAGGGCACCCAATAGCCAATGACATGCTGTACATCTCAGAACAAACTGTTGATCGATTTGTCAAAGGGTCGAGTGCTGATAGATCAGCTCGCATATCTGATGTTTCTCTGACATCAGATCTTGATGAAGTCCTCAATGCATGCGGAGAAAATTCTGGTGAAGATTTTAGCATCGACCCTATGTGTACAAATTGTCCAAATTTGGCACCCAAAGGGTAAGAAACCCATTATCTTAGAAAACAATATTTGCTGTCTAAACTCCAAAGTGCAAAGGGCAGACCATAATAATTTGGTTGAGCATAGACTTTTTCGTAGTCAAGCATTTTCAGTAGTATTACATCATATTTGAGCATAATTAGAGAAAAATAGAATATGCCACTACAGATTTTACAATTAATCTGCTTATATCAGGACATGAGGATATTGGAATTTGGTTAAAAATTGATTGGAACGAAGTAGGAGCTTTACGTTGCTTATTGTTGTTGATCTAGGCTTTGTGTTTTCGTAGCAAAAAGCTCTTAGTGAATATGACGTTGTAGATTCCATTATTTTTGAACTAAATAAGTATTATTGTCTTAACTTTCAATGTTTATACTTTTTTTTCCTGTTTTGTGATTGTTTTATGAATTAATATATGTAAATATATCATTTTTTTTATTTGTTCTATTAGCAAGACTTGAAACTTGTAATTCTGAAGATTCTTTTTTGCCTATCCTTGTTGTAAATCTCAGATAGCTTGACCATTAAGTTTTCTTGTCGAGCTTATAATTGCAGATATGATGGTGATGAAGAAGGTCTATGGCTACATTGTTTTCGTTACACGGGGCCTGGATGGACGTACGAGTGTCCACATCCTGATTGGGCAAAACTTATGTAGACAATTTGATATATTTTTCATCGTAAATTTCAAACAAATATGCAATGACTTTTTGAGTTTTCATCTGAGTATTGTTGGTTACTGAAAAACTGTTTAATCTTTTGCTATTATTCAGGGACACTGGATTGGAATGATCAATTGTTGTTATTATTGATTTTTTTTTTCGCGTTGAAAAATCATTAGATTATTCTATTTTAAAATGATTAAATGTTTTTTATAGTGCATATATACTTTTATCTTTTTGGACGAGACATTTGTAACTTGTTATACCATAATGCTTTGCATTTACGGACATTCTCTTTTTGAGAAAATTGAAGCAGCAATAGATATAACAATTCTTTACTGCTTCAACATTCTAGTCTTGGAGTTATTTTACATTAGTTTTTAACTATAGTTATGTTCATTTTGTTTGACTTTTGTTATTGTTTAAAGTAGTTGAACAACTGTTTGATCTTTAATATTTAATAATTATCTTTATTAAATAAAAAAATTAATATTAATATATATTAAAATTTGTTATATATTAATGTATTCTTTTTAATAAATACGTGTTATAATTATTAAAGACCAACACGTTAACAAATTTCAAACAAAATTAATGCTATTGTGTATTTTCTTTCTTAATATATTGAAAAAGATATATTTTAATTCTTATTTTAGTAAATTCAATATTTACCCTAATTAATTAACTATTACAAAAAATTATCACTATATAACATCTAAAGTTTTATAACAAAAAATATTATCGATTTTTTTCTTTCATTTTTTTGTGTGCTAATGTTACATAAATATGGAAATAAATCCGTCGAGGAATTTTTGCATTGATTGGGTATAAGTATGAGTATAAAGAATCTTCGACTTTTTCAATTGAGTATATATATCACGGTCATAATATCTATCTCCGTCACATTTCATACATTTTGGAAATTCTGTTTCAAAAATCATTTTCTGAAAATTTCATTCAGGAAATTCTGTTTTGGAAATTTTGTTCTAAAAATCTTGATCTGAAAATTCCAAAAGCCTTGTTCCAGAAAGTTTCTGGGATATGTAATCCCAATTTCACTTTTCAAAAGGGCAGAATTGTTGTTTTAAATATTTGGGGATGCATGAAAAAATTGTGGAGGTGCAGGAGTAAAAGCCCAATTTGAGGTCCTATGTAGAGGGTCTGTTTGCAGACTTATTAACAAGGGCTTTCTTCTTACATCTCGAGCACCTCTAACAATTTTTAAAATTCCAAAAACTTTGACTATTAAAATAAAATTTCATAAATTACATCTTCAAAATTAAAATTAGTTTCAGATATTGACTTCCAATAAAAAATATTCGTGAAAGTCAACATCGAAATAAAATTTTAGACTTCTAAATGTCAATATATATATATATATATATATATATATATATATATATATATATATATATATATATATATATATATATATATATCTTTTTAT
>Ga0214544_1003851_pt1 | contig 30635 bp, 17 predicted proteins | sample CNSS3metaG_FD_160074 | JGI IMG/M metagenome (GOLD analysis project Ga0214544, IMG submission 160074) | Root nodule microbial communities from cowpea collected in UCLA plant growth center, Los Angeles, California, USA - CNSS3 | ecosystem: Host-associated > Plants > Roots > Nodule | place: USA...
CAATAAACAATTCGGATTAATCAAATTGTTGGTAGCTGGGGAAGATGGTGTTATTGCTTCTGGATTTGACAACAAGGTAACTGATTGACATGTGACATCATTCCTTTATGGTTTATCTTTATACAGACATATTTGGTTCATCTATTTCGTCATTGCAAACACTGAAGCTCCACGTTTGAAATATACGATGATTCTGGAATTGTTTCTAGATAAATGTAGTATAATATTTCTGATTGATAGTAGGCTAGTCACCACACCATGAAGTCAGTTTTGCTTATGTTTATCCTGAAAGTACATGCAAAATCAACTATGTCGATTCCAGTATTAGAGTTTGAACTTATGTCTGCAATGAATCCAGATCTAGGCCTCTGACTTTTGCAACTCTATTAACGGTGTTTACTGTTTAACAAATATTTTGTTGGTGAAGATTTGTGAAGCAATGTAGCTAAATAGTGCCTTTCATTGTAAGTTCCGTATGAATTATTTTTGAGTCTTCAATCATTATTGACAATTCATAACTTTTGTTTCCATATTGGAACAGAGTGCATAAAAAGAATAAAGTTTAGCTTTTTATTAAAAAAAGATAGCAGTTAATAGTCCATTTTGTTTCTGGGTGGGCATTTTATAACATAGAAATATATAGAAAAATGAGTGATCATCTTTTTCTGAACAAGGCTTGCAACATATGAAATGTCTCTCACGTTGCTTGATTTTACTTTCTTGGTCATTTTAAACTACTGTTTGGACCTTATACTCACAATCCGCACATCTTTGAGTTGAATTCTTAATGTTAGTCGAATTATTCAGTCTACAAGACACCCTTTTGCATCGTTGATATTCATTATGAAATGTTTCTACCACACAATCTATTTATTCATGTAGGGAAATTTTGATCGAATATCAAATAACAGATGCAATTTAACCTATTATCAGTTTTAAGCAGTTGTTTTGTTAGAATTTACAGTACCTGTGAATTACATACAGTAGTGTGTTTAATTTTGGTTTAATCCAAAAATGAAATTCGAGTCAAGATTTTATTACTTCGAGGTTGCATTTACAATACCTTCAATTTATGGATTTTAATACTCATTCAAAGGATCAGAAAAATATTCAAGATCTTAAAACAGTTCTGCGACTGCAATAAACTGTAAGATCTAAAAGCAAAATAGTAGTATTTCTGATTGATAATATTCTAATGCTTACTGTAAAATCGAACTCCTTATCATTATTCCTCTTTCACTCAAAAATAGTTGAAGCAAATTTGTTTAGTTCTTGATTTTATAACTTGGTCCACCGAGGGAGCAGATTATAATTGGGTTTTCAATCTTGTGAAAAGTCAATTGTTTCTTTTACTTCCTCATAAGATTTAACGAACATTGACCTTGCTTTTATTCCAAACTAAAGATTTTTTTAGGCTTCAGTAGATAGTGATTAAACTTGTCTGTATTAAATGTAGGTATACAGAGTTCCTCTTGAAGGGGATACTTTGGGTCTTGCTGAAACTGTTGATGTTGGAAGTCAGCCTAAGGATTTGAGCCTTGCACTTGACCACCCTGAGCTTGCCATCGTTGCAGTTGAATCTGGAGTTGTCTTACTAAAGGGTGCAAAAGTTCTTTCCACTGTAAAACTGGACTTTATTGTGACCACGGCTGCTCTTTCACCTGATGGCAGTGAAGCAATTGTGGGAGGGCAAGACGGCAAATTGCGCATCTATTCAGTCTCAGGGGATACAATTACTGAACAGACTGTACTCGAGAAGCACCGAGGCGCCATCACCGTAATCAAATACTCTCCAGACGTTACCATGTTTGCATCAGCTGATTTGAATCGTGAAGCTGTTGTATGGGACCGTGCTTCCAAAGAGGTAACATTAGACTTTTCCTCTTTGAAATAGGTGACTCTCTATCTTTTTGATTGTAGTCGCATTCTTGCTTTACCCATCATGATGAGTGCATCTGAATTTCAAGTATGTTTTTGTTAAACTTGATTCTGTAATGAGCAGCACTGATGAAACATTTGAGTGGTCGTAATACTTGATTTGCTTAAGGGAAAATTAAACTTATTTACTCAAATCTATGACGAAATGAAGAACTTCTTTCATGTTTTTGAATGTTATATTTGGCTTCCCCACTACTGTTCATAACCGTATTTCCAATGTTGGGCTAGGAAAGAAGACATTCATTAAATGAATGTGGTAATGTACATGTTCTGTAAATTAGGATAATTATAAGAAAGTTCAATAACCTTAACGTTTAAGCATTGAACGTACTACCCCGGATATATCCACACACAATTAATGATGTAAAACGGGACCATAAAATAACAAAATCTGACACAGCATAGGTTTTGATGAGCGTGCCTCGTCACTGACAAAAACACAACAAACTTCGAATTACCAACGCAATTTCCAACACAGACGCGGCTCATCTCTTGAAGTTTGTGTGCTTCATGTATGATAAATACTGTAATAGCTACTGAAATGCTTAGTTGTTTTGACCAAAGAAATTCTTCATGAGATGGCATTTGACTGAAAATTTTATCTTTCAGGTGAAGCTTAATAACATGTTGTTTAACACTGCACGTATTAACAATCTAGCTTGGTCACCTGATAGCACACTGGTAGCTACTGGTTCACTTGACACATGTGTGATTATATATGAAGTTGGAAAACCAGCATCAAGCCGCAGAACCATAAAGGGTGCTCATTTAGGTGGAGTATACGGATTAACTTTTATTGATCATGATAGAGTGGTCAGTTCAGGGGAGGACGGTTGTGTTCGTCTCTGGAGTTTGATTTCTGAGTAAACTATGCATCAGAATATCCAGTTTTACAGTAAGGAAAATTGATAGTTGTCATGTATTGATTGTGTTGATGATCTTCAGTTTTATGCAACGGTTATGTAGTGGTAAAAAAAAAAATTAAGATTGCAGTAGTGTTGTGGTGTGCACAATTGATAGATGTCTCTGAAGACTTAACAGTCAGATATCTTATCCAAGCTAATTTTTGTTATCTGCAGAGGTGGGAAACTGCTGGTTATTTCCAAAGAAATTGACGATAAATTATGTTCTTGTCTAACCAAAATATCAATGCAGGTAATGGAATAGCACTTCCACCTATCAAAGCAATTTAATCCTGTCCCTGTGGGCATTTGATGAAAGCAATTAAGTACAGTTTTTGTTTAGGAATCATGGATTGTAGCCATCCAATTACTTTTTCCTGTATAATTCGAATTAAGAACATGTAAACACTTTTGTTTTCTCGACAATGTAATCCTAAGTTCATATTTCACTTAAGTTCATAGTTCATATTTCTCGACAATCTAACTTTTGTTTTGCCTTCATTAACATTTCATTTCTACAATAATAACAAGCATCAAATTCCTGCACAAGTAAAAAATATGTTCTCTTCAAGTTTTTTCTTTTTTTATTTAGTTGCAGATTTGATCTCTTTAATTTGGACTATAACTGATTTTTATCCCATAGTTGTTTAAGTTAATTAATTCCAATTTTTTGAAAATAAAAGACTGTTAATTTTTTGAATTAAGATCTTCAATTTGAGTTTTTTCTTCAATTTTTTTCATAAATTGATCCAATATTCTTTCGACATTTCTTATTTATTCAACCTTATCCAACCTAAAAATTAAATTTTGCCGCACAAACCATTTTTTCCTTTTCAAACTATTATCTGACCTCGTCAATGTCCTTTAAATTTTATTGAATTTACAGTAAATATTTAACCTTTTTAACATATACAATTCATCTATATCTCAAAATCTTCATAAATAAAATAAAGTTTGATTTGTATGCTTGACATCTTCGCATTAAAATATTAAAATCGCTCATAATTAATTTAGTGAAAATTTTGGAATATCAAAATCTCTCCTAATTTAAACTAAAGTTGATTTTTCATTTTATCTCACTCTGACATCATGTTGCGTGTAAATCTAATTGACCTAACACTGAAAAGGAGCACAAGTGAAGTGAATAATAAATAATTAAAAAAAGTGTAAAAAAAATAAAAAAAAAAAAAAAAAACAAGTATTAGAATACTTCCTTGAAAAAGGGGCAAATTTGTAATTAAGCTAAAATCCAGAGTTGGAGAAAGCATAGGAATGAAATTGGCAAAGTCACACTTCCAAGTATCAAGAATAAAAAAACAATAATGCTTGACTTCTTCTAGTATTTGATAAATAATGTTATTTGACAAAATCAACGATGAAAGTGATTAATTATATTAATTTTTTTAAAATATTATCAATGTACTAAATTAACATTCTTTATGAATTACTTTCTAAATTCTTCTTTTACTATTTATTAATATAAAACACAGATATTGATAATATTCAATAAAAGTAAATAAAAATTTAAAAGTACGTAACAGTTATAAAACATTTCATAAAAATATCAATCGTTTCTTCTAAAATGTAACTTACATCAAAATATAAGTGTATTATTCTAGAAAGCAAATAGCGAAAACCAGAGTAGATTATAATGCATTGTTTATTTCATAAACCTATCGAAATTGTTAGCAACGAACGAATGCAGAGAATATATTATTTAGAATTTGACAACAAGAGTTTGCATGAACTGTGACGAGTTCTGCTTTGCTTCGTTCATAGTAATTTCTTTCACTGTACCAATTTGGTGTGATATTTTGGATAAGGATTTTTATTCGCAAATGGCATAGCTAGCATTCCTGAGATATTTAGCTAGAGAATTGACTGTTGAATACTGTGAATTAAATAATCTGAGTTTGTTGTTTTTAAAACCCTTCTTTAGAATAATCCAGTTCCCAATAGTATCTATTCCACTTTATAATTTATACCTGTTGTTTAATTTGCTGGCAACCACCTTTGTAGACATTCTATTCATTATTTATTGCTCAAGGTCATGGTCATGGTCCTTGTCTTGGCACTAGCGTTTTGCTTACCACACAACATGGCCCCTCCTGCTCCTTGTCCCTTCCTTTATAACAAACCAACTATCAACCAACTTCCACTTTTTTTTTTTTCAAACCTAAATCTTCTCATAATCACACTTGAACTTCAACACCAATGTTTGAAGGTTACAACGTTGGTTAGGTTTGGTTTAACATTGTCTCTTAAACACAGTGCCATGTGCTTTGTTTGAGATAATTAATATACAACCTGGGTGGAGTTATGTCAGCATCATATGTTTGTATAATTAGCAATGTTGTAAACATAATTATATCACCAACTCCCAAGTTGTAACGTGGTCCTGCATGATCCCACACGTGACACGCGCGTGCGTATCTACCTAACGTGCATAATACTATTCCTCACAGCGATGCACACATTGTCAACCCAACTGTTCATACACACACGGTGTCATCATTTCATGTCTCAGTGCACAGAAAACAGTGACTCGTGTCACCTTGTCTAATTTCAACCATACTCTCCAATATCCAACAAAATCCAATACAATAAAATAAAATCTTAACCCATCCACCATGTCCCGACAAACCCAAACTCCAAAGTTATTAGGTTTGCTTATTTACACTGCCTTGAAGAAGAAGATAATAAAACTTCATTGCCTGAAAAAGTTAGGACTTTTAACATAAAACATGTTCTTCTAATTCACAAGACAGAACAACCAGCGATACAATAATGTTTTAAAAAATAACAAGAAGCCAAACATGATCTTAACCAGTACACTGATACACTGATATGATTCACTCACACATTCATTCATTGATCCATCCATCCATCCATCCCCCACCACATTGCAGTCAAACACTATTCTAGCTTGGTAAATGGGACTATAAGGTCAAACCCACCACCTATTTTTTGCTTCTGTTTTCACTTTTTGGGCTCTACTATCTATCATTACATTATTGAACAACTGCTGCTGGTGTTGTCATCACTGAACATGTGAGTCGCAGAGTGATCATCACCCCCAGGGTAACTAGGCAAGCCATAGGAATAGGAGTATTGTTGTGCATGTGCAGGGTTGTACCCATTATTGCTATGGTTGTAGTAATACCCAGTGTTGGGGGGAATCAATGGAGACCTGTGATACATCATCTGGGGCTGTTGTTGCATGGCTTGTCTGGCATGCATGTTCATGTTCATGTTCATCATCAATGGAGATGGGGATGGATGGTTGTTGAACCCATTCATGTTCATTAACAGAGAAGATGGGTATTGCCCACCACCATTTGAAAAACCTGCAGAGGACCCTGGAATCATGTTGTTCGACTGAACAGGAAAACCTCCCATGGCGCTAGAATTATTAGCCCCAAGAACAGTGGCACTCGTCACATTGCCACCGTTACCGTTAAAACCGGCCATATTCATCATGGCACCGATGTCATTCGCCCTTTTCGCTTCACCCAGATTCAGGCCCAGGCCTTCGCCACCCACCACATGGCCACCGTTCAATTTTAGGGCCGCCATTGTTTTCTGATCAAGCCCCGCATTCGGACTCTCCTTCATTCCCATATTCGGATTCGGGCCTCCTTTCTTGCCGACGCCACCACCACCATTGCCACCACCACCACCATTGTTCATCTTACCGTTGATGGCACCTGCTCCGATGGCCCCCATACTCTTCCTCACATTATTTGCATTCGCTGCTTGCTGCTTGAGCATCTGCAGATGATGGGCTTTCTCCCTCAGAAACCGCATTTCCTCATCTTCGTCCTCGTCATCGTCTTCATATTCAGAGTAGTACTCATCCTCTTCAGAACTGAAAACAGGAAACTTTTGCTGGTTTTTGAAGGCATCAAGCCCCTTGGCAAGACCTTGCTTTTGTCCTTTGTTCTTGTCGTCCTTCGCGGTGTTGTTGTTGTTCTTCTGCTTTTGGTTCTGGTTTGTTTTCTGAGACCAGAGCTCCGCATATTTACCAGCTCTCACCAGCTTCTTGATCAAGGTTGCAGAATCCACACTACCTGAAACCGTTACTTTCTGCTGTTCTGCATCTATTTGAACTTGGTAAACACCTGCAGAACAACAAGTAACCACAATCTCAGTTGCGAGCTCAACAATAAATTGCAAGAACAATAGATCAACCAGAAAATCTAACAATGTACAAACACTAGAAAGACAAAGAAACAGGACATTCTTCTAAACAATTTACCAAATCCTTAACATGATCCAAACCGTACATAAACGAAGGTCAAACTACAACATCATAATTGAAAGCCAAACTTCCCATAGAAGGTTTCAAAACAAAATATCCATAGCAAGTCAGTACTTAATACAGGTTACTTATCTTGTTTTCATTTAACAGTCAGCTTGAAATGAAACCGTTTGATGTGAGTTAGCAATGCTACTACTCTACTCAACTTGGACTAAACAACTATGCTAGGATTACGATTTCCACCTAAGAAAAACTTTCACAACTTTTCATGTTTAGTACACTATGTAGTGAAGAAAAACAAGGGAAGCTAGAGATAATGTAGACAAGAATGAGCATAGTGAATGAACAGTAAGAGCGAGAGAGGTGAAAAGGGAGGACCTTCAATTCTCTGAAGGAGTTTCTTCACTTTGTGCTTACACCCATCACAGTGAATGTTAACTTTGAGAACACAAGTCTGTATATGAAAATGAGACGAAACAAAGCAACCAAGTAAAGGAAACAGAAAGATTCCTCAGGAAAAGACTAACAAACAACTTTGCGGTGTTCATAGAGAATGGAATTAAAAAACAAAAAAAAAAAAAACAGAAAAGATGTCTTAAAAGAAAGACAGAAAGCATGTGTTGGATAAGGGAGAAAGACCTGGATTTTAAGGAGCTTAAAGTCTTCTTCTTTAGTCATTTCTTCAGTGCTGTTTGGAACGAAACACGCTCCCTCTTTTCTCTCTCCCTCTGTTTGCAACCAAAAAATAAGCTCCTTAAGCAAACGGTAAAAGGGGTTGCATGTGAGTTTCTACAACTTATAGATTCTACTGTCTCTCTCTTATACTGGCTAGTAGTAAAAGTAGCCACTCTTCTATCTCCCTCTCCACCAGTTTTCGGAAGCAAACAAAACAAAGCCACATGGGCTTCCAACATAACTTTAAAATAACATTTCAATTTTATGTTTCATGTTAAGTATGGATTTTGAAATGTAGAAACTTTATACAATTCAAATCATGATCATAAAAATGAAAAGAAAATGTACAAGGCATTTACACAAAGAATATAATAACATAATATTTAAATCAAGTTAAAAAAAAAGAGTAGAAGCTAAAAGGCAAATGCCAAGGAAAGAATTAGAAAGGAAAATGGGGAAATGAGGAGAGAGAGAGGGGATACCTTTCAACTTCAATTAATAAATTAAATTATAAAATTTTCAATTTTAATTATAAACAAATTTTCCCACAACTAAATAAATAAATAAATAAATTAGTTATATTAAAATTAATATTCTTTTCTATGTATAACAATCATATCAAATTAATTTGAACATATGTGTACTTAAATTTAACAAATCTCTTTAAACAGAATTTAAATTTAGTATTTATATTGACTTCTTTATTGTTTAATCATCCTAATGATAACAAAATACGCATATAAAAGATTCAAAATATAACCTTCAAAATCCGTTTTTATCATCAATACATTTCATCCCAAATGAATATGTTAATAAAATAATTATATTTAACAAATATATGTATTAATTACATATAAAAACTTTAAAAAATAGATTAATTAACAAAATATGCATATAAAAGATTCAAAATATAACCTTCAAAATCCGTTTTTATCATCAATACATTTCATCCCAAATGAATATGTTAATAAAATAATTATATTTAACAAATATATGTATTAATTACATATAAAAACTTTAAAAAATAGATTAATTAACTAAATACATTTTATATTTTATTTGAGAAAAAAAAAACAAGAAAAATGAGTTGTCATAAATCACTGAATTCCAACTAGATGAGAATTGAGATAGAGGTAAAAGAAGGGTGTGTTATTGGAAAAATAATGAAAGAAAGTTAGAGTGGGAGAGGAGAGAGAATGAGTGATGGGATTGTTCTGAGTGATGTGATTTGACATAAAATGGTGACGGAAAACAATAAAAGAACAACAGCGACTTCACATGCCCACTTCATACTCTCTTCATAATAAACATTTTTTGAAGAATGATTTTATTCTTAAATGTTTCATAACAAAAAAAAATTATAATTTTAATATTTTTGTAACAACAGAGCCAAACATGACTAGGTGCAATAACTGTCTTCTTAAGAGCTGATTCTACCAAGTAACTTTCTTAGTTGGATAACTACTGTTTTGTTTGTTTGTACCAAGTTCCACTGTCACCGCATTCATTGGAACAAACAAAATACTTTATTAAAAAAAAAGCATGTCTGGTTGTCATTTAAACTTGGTTTCACTTCACATAGTTGGGCACACATTTTAATACAAAACTTAAGGGCTAAGATTATTTTAAATACAGAAGAAAATATCTGTAAATTGCTGTTGTAGTGATGACTTCAAACATAAGATTTGGTAACGTGTTTCCTCAGGGGTACATCTTAGTATGAGAAATTTCTCGAGAAAGTTTTTAAACGATACGTATGTGGAATGAAAGGAGTTGTATGGTTAAAGAACACTTCATATATTGACAAAATGTTCTGAAAAACAGGTACTTTCCGGGTCATAATAAACTCATAATTAAAAGGAACTAGAATGTTTTTTTAATAATGTTTCTATCTCTCTGTCTCTTATCCATTGGAAAAGTTAGTTTATTCTTGCAGCAACAAGGAAGTGTGGGAGGGAATGCATGAGTGGTAGTAAATTGGTGGGGTACAAAGAATGAGTTTTTATTAAAGATTTAGGTTATGGAAGATGATGATGACTACACTTGTTCTTCCACCATACAATATTTAGCACAATACAATGAAGAGTTTCACCGTACCTCGGTGACAGTTGACAATCCCTGGTTTGCGACCATTGTCTGAGGCTATTTTTTCGCTATCCAAATGCAAACATTGTCACCACTTGTTTGTCACTCATATTCTACAATCATTCTCTGCTATGGTTTCCGATTCATTGCAGTAACAAATGAAATTCAATGACACATTATACCCTCCTACGAACTAATTTAATTAGAGATTTAACGTGTGATTAAGTTTCAACAAGTTATTTAATTTTGATAAAAAGTCAACTTATCCAAATTGTAGTTTTGGAATCCATGGTTATGATGAAGGTGCACAGAAGATATTATGGGCAATAAAAAATTGCACAGTTATTAAAGAAGAACTACATGATGTGAATGATACATGCAATCTGGTAAAAAAGAATATGAATGACTTGACCTAAGACTGAATTTTGTCACGTGAGAATGGAACCACCCCTTTGTCTCTTCATCATTTGTTTGATCAACTTCTCTATAAGGAATGATGCGATGTACACGAAGGTCAATGGAAAGTCTCATGATATTTTTGTATCGAAACAAAGAAAAAGAGAAAAAGATTTCGGAAAGGAAATTCCCTTCTTCGTCACATGGACAAAACAGCTATATCAAAACAATATTTAAATCTCAAAATCTACATACAGTATAGTTATTTTCATTTATATTCCGTGAAGAATTAGTCTTATTGAAATTAAAGATTTTTTATGTTTGTTAAACATTTGAAAAAAGTTATGTTTTTAAGTAATTTACTTTGAACTATTGGAATTAATCTTACAAGCCCAACCGAAGTCGGGATTCGTGAGGAAGAGTGAACATATTCTCAAGTTACACCAACATTGAAATAAGTGGTTATGGTTACTATTTACTGTGTACACAATGCATTTTTTTTTCAGTCACAACAAATTCATTTGCAGATTTTGTTGTTTTAATTAGAATTAACGTTGTAGCATATCTCCTCCAATGGCACTAACAGTTGGGTCAGGGTGATGCCAATAGAGGAGACAAGTACTTTAAAACGACACAAAAGAGAGAATCTTAGTGGAAAAAGCCTGAAACACTCTCCACCCTAGCTTACTCATATTTGAGATCCTAATATTCCATACCTATGTGTCATTCACACTGTGATCCAATTCTCCAAACAGTTTTTGATTTTTCACATCCAAGTTTTTGAATGTGCATCACATAGATGTACAGTATCATCCATCACTCTTTCTTTAAATAACATTAAATTGAAACATGAAAAAGAAAAACAACATTATTGGGAGTGTGTTGATGAAGGAAAAGGTTTCCCAAGGCAGTAGACGAGGTATACGAGGGAGGAAAGAGAATGTTGGGTTGCAAAATTTGAAAAGGTGAGAGAATTGGTAGAGCACCTGTGGTGTGTGGAGTAGAGGGTAGGTAGGGTAGGGGTTAAGTGGTGCTATAACTAAGGTGAAGGGAAAAAAGCAAAGAAGAAATTAATTTTTGAACCTTTTATGGGTCCAAATTGTAAACATAGTTCATGGTTTAAAAGCTATTTATGGTAGGGAGAAAGAGGTGAAATGAATGAGTTTATTTTTTGGTGTGACAGAGAGAAGAAGAAGAAGAAGAAGGGTTTGTTTGTGATTGTATTTTGATAGGCTACGCTATGATATAGGGCATTGGCAGAGGGAGAGAGAAAGTGCACGCAATCACACAAAGGCTGTGAAAAAGTGTGGACTTGGGGTTCAGTCACCACTGTAACCTCTTGTTAGGTCATCATTACTTCCTACTCCCAAACACCTGCATCTTCTCCAACACATCAACCTTTTTCATTCCTCTCTCATTGCTGTTCTACCATAATGTTACGTTACATTATCAGAGGTAACTCTTTTTTAGCAGATTAAACACAACAATTTGAGGTTGTTGTTTGTTTTATGGGTAATGAGTATTATTATTACAGGCCGTGACATGAGTCATATGATGTGGTGTGGGTTTGTATTGTATCGTATCGTGGCAGAAGAGGAGGATCTGATATGGTTGGTATTTCATATCCAAAAGTCATAAATGGCAACAGTGAGCATGGGGTCCCCCCCTAGTGCCTTTGAATGGGACGTGTCCCATTCTTTTCCTGCAACCATCTTTTACCATTTCATGTCAAAACATATCCACCATTTCACACTGCTAATTTCATTACCATTACATCTAATCAACCTACTTAATCATCTTAAAGTAAATTTATCGAATTCTATATTCAACTGCATCAAGTAACCCCTTTGAATTATAACCAAGAGAAAGTAGCAGAATGTTACAAGACCTGTGATGATTCGTGAAAAAAGAGAACCTCACTACAGTGATATAAAGTCCTCGGTTTGAATCCATCATTTGGTCAAAGTCCAAGCCTAACTTTATCAGTTTTTCTTCTTTTTTTTTGAGGTCAAATTATCTGAAACAAAATGGCAAAACTGGTTAGGGCAAAAGCATATATTGGCATATTGCACTTTAGCGAAAGTGTTTGAGAGTAGAGGAAAGTGGTGTGCAAGAAGAAAGAGAAAGAATAAGCCCAAACTCTAACTCCAACGCAAATTTTTGACCCATCAGGCTCTAACTCCAACACGGTTTTTTTTTCTTCTCAAACGTTAAAATGCTTCACTAAGAGACAAAATGAAAGGCAACCCGTGGGTGAGAAATGGCCTAAAAATAGAAACTGTAAAATTGTAGGAATCAACTCCACAGAAACTTCAAACCAGTGTTTCTTCATTACTTCAATTTTTGTTATCATACACTGCTGCACTTCTTTGTCCTTGTTCTACCCAAACAAGCATGTTCCCACTCTACACTTGAACAAGGAACAGTTATCACAATTATAGCCACATAGCATGCCTCTCTAATAACACTGCAGCACAATACATTCTGAAAACCTACTCTGCCAATGAAAGTGCCTTCAAGATATGGAATAAAGATATCAACCCAATATAGACACATGATTGTTAGTTATATCTTGCTCCAACGCTGCAATGCATCTTTCACATAAAAGTGCAACTAGGCATGCTAAAGACACACCCATGATCAAGATAAAATATTGTTGGCCACGTTTTATTAGAAGTCCACATCGACCAGAGATAAAACTAATTCACAATAATAAGTGGGTGCAAACCTCACTTTCCAAGCCAGTTGTGTGAGGTTCAGTTAGTCTTAAAACCCACTTCTAACATAATATCAGAGTCGAGTCAGAAACTATCGTAACGAACTTTCTTTGACACTTTGTTCCACCAACACATTTAAAAAAGTTAAAATATCAATTATCATCACTCGATCAATAATAAGATTGCAAATGCTTTTAGAATTGTTTTAAATGATTATTTCCTCTTTTAGTGTCCATTAGCTGCACTGATTTTTTGGATTAGTTATTACACACTTAACGACTCTACAGTGAATCAAGATAAAATTGATAAATGTTCTTTGCTAATAATATGATATAAAAAAAAAATTCAAGATTTATATATGAAAGATGACATTGTTACAGGAAAAAAAATAACTAAACTCAAAAGGTGCTACTTTTTTCCAAAAGGCTAGTGGATCAAAAGGATATAGGAAAGTTTGAAGAAACGAGAATGAGAAGTAGATCATGAAATTAGTAAGATGATAGAAGTTAAAGTCTAGAGTATGTTGAATGAAAAAAAAAGTCTTTATTCTTCAAGCATCACCAAAATTTCTTCACCACCTCCAAATTTTCAAGATGACCATTCTAAAAGTGTGTTTAGAATTTTTTTGGAATAAGCTTCTAGAAATTTTGAAATATTATTTCTTAGAACGGGATTTCTATAATAGATTTTCTGGAATAAGACTTCCAGAACAATATTTTCAGGACGCATGGAATAAATTTCGAAAGAAGTTTTTTGGGATTGAATTTTCAGAATGAGTTTTGAAAATAGTTTTTTTTTTTTTTTCACAACGTATTCTCTCTATTATTTCTTTCTCACCAGTGTTTTCTTTCTCTTTTTCTCCCTCTACAAAGATGACAATGGGACGATGGTAACAGTGAAGTTGAAGCAGTGAAAAAACAGTATTTTAAACTTTTTTAATTTTATGGATGTATTTGGTAACGATTGGGTGCGGGAAGGAAAAACATGAAAAAAAAGAGTCAAACTCATGGCTGAAACGGCCCATTATTACTTTGCTGAACTGGGTCTAAATATTATTAAAAGGCCCAGTAGGACTTCTACTAAATTTTGAAAGAGGACAGAATTACTATTCCTACTAATACTAAACATGGATGATTCTTCAAATAAAAATTTGATCATTTTGCTATTTTCAACTACTTTTAAAATAGCATTATTTCATTTTTGTTTTTTGTTACAATTAACAAGAACAAAAGAAAAAAAATGCAAAAAATGATAACTCAGCTGAACCATCGAAGTTATTGTTTCTTGCTAAGACACCCACTTGCAATGTAAAAAAAGAACAAGAATGCTTTGGTTATGGTTGCTGTTCCCCCAAGTGGAAGGTTCCTTTGCCAAATAATAGCCCTCTACTCTTTTTTTCAACTATAGGTTTTATGGGAATGAAATATAAACATGGACCCCTTCTCTTTTTGTCCCCTAATTAAAAAAAAAAACAAAAACAAAAAAACAGAAGCCTAACTTGATAGAGATAGAACAGTTAATTATTGTATTCATCGTCCTTCCATCTCTATCTCCACACTTGGCTGGTAAGAAAGTGCAATCACTTATTATGCATTTGCATTAAATGCAAAACCAAAAAAATCTTCTCTTGCCCTATACTATTACACATGCTGCCATTATCTATTTGTAGTAACAAAAACCTTTTTGCTTTTATGCTTTTTCAATAAAGTCATTGAATTCCAGAGAGACAAAAAGATATGTAAGTTTCCTTTGTATCTTATTCCTAAAAGTAAAAGCTACCTTCTTCAAATGATCTCATACCAAGTACAAGCCTTGAGTTCATGTTATATATACATGATTGTGTGAAAAAAAAAAACGAAAAGTTTCTAGCTTCTCCATTCCATTAGTATTGGTTTGAATTAGGAATGTGAACAGGACGGATAGGTCCCGGTAGTAGCTCCCCTACTCGTACCTTGTTCGTTGGATAAATATTCTTCTTGTATCAGATTTTATATCCGTTTGGATATTCGTAATGCGGGTATCCGCATATTTTTTTAATATTTTCGGATATCCATGAGTACCTGTGGGTATTTATAAAAGAAAATTTTAATTATAAATTTAAATAAAAATATAATGCATAACATTTATAAATTTCAAACAAAGTGCAAATAACTCATTTAAGAAGTGTTGAATGACAGTTTACAAATAAATAAATAAAAAATTAAACCAATTAATAAAAAATAACTCATTCAAAATTAATATGTTAATATTTTAGTAATTCTTTTTTGTTTTAATTTGAATTATAGTATAGCGGATACGGGTATCTACTGGTATAGATACTATGATACCCATAATCGCCTTATTAACATGCAGGTATAGTTATCTGCGGATATATATTTTCAGTATTTATTTTCTACCCGTTACGGATTTTATCTACGAATATCTGCATGTACAGTCTGAATCAATTTGTGATGTAAGAAAAACATCTAATTGCCATGAATTATTGATGACCAAATGTCCGAATCACATTCATCTTTCAATATATGGTATACATTGCTGGAATAACCATTATTGATATTAAATCAATTTTGTACTGTAATTATTCACATTTTTTTTCACAAATTTAAATATGAGACCTTGATTGAGTGATACGGGAAAATTTGAATAAAAGAATCTGATTATTGCGATGAAGAATGTGTTGGAGAAAAGAAATCATTAAAGGGGATTACTATTGCACACTAGTATATTTGAGACATGTCTTGATCTAACTTTATCCTTCAACTGTATCCACTAACATTAAGGTATATCGATTTGTGTCAATGTTTCTATACATATACTATTAGAGTTTGAATTAAAATAACTTGCATTATCTGCGTGTGATTCCCAAAATTAAAGGGAAGGCAAATATATTATTCTATTTTTTTAACAATGTTATAACGATGAATATATGTATATAAAAAATTAATCGGATAAAAAGTTAACATGGGTCCTCATTCCGTAATTCTGGGGTTATTTACTTTATCCATCAATTATAGGTATTGTTGCATGTAATATCTTCAGATTAGGGTTGGCAAAATATCAACTTTGGATTAAAGAGGATGAATAAAGATCATTTACAAGTATAAAGAATCAAGAATTGGAGGTATCTTTTTGGACCTTTTGGTAACTCTCGTTATTAATTTAGCAGAGTTGTTGCTCCGATGACTCTGAAAGAAAGTTGATATGGATACCATAAAAAACAAACTTAAAGCGTGATAATATAATTATTTAATTAATTAATATTGGGCCGTACATTTTATTTTAAAAATGAAATTAAATATCCAGAACATAATTATCTTTCTTGTTATTTTTCATCTTGATCAAGTAATTTATTTGAATTCAAGTTCTTATTTTATTTACTTTCCGCTCGTGATCGTGAAAGGAAAATTGTACTGTTTTTTCAAACTTTGTTTCTCTGAACCACGAAATCTAGACACAAGTACAGAGCCAGGAAACAGAATTTGCATCCATTCCTCCAAGTTCTATACTAACTTAAAAGCAGAACCAAAATTGTAGCCATTAAAGAAAGACAACACAGGTAACAAGAAGCTAAGAAATAGTCTGAAAGAAACTATATATGCACACATGAACTTGCAAGGTAACTCTGATCTTGTTGTACTGAAAATAGTTTACATGATTAAACATGCATTGGGGTTGTCATCACTGAAGAGAGAAGTGAGTTTCTCGTCGTTTGGGTTTGGGAGTGCTTGTTCAGTGTTTTTCACATACCCAGATGGTGCCTTCTTGTCATAAGCCTGTGCCACGTAGGGATATGCGACCAAGTTGTACTGAATATAAGGCCAAAACTCAGCTCTTTTTCCTGTTCCTTGTACTTTCTTTAGGACCTTGTTTCTATCCACGTAACCTGTTACTGTTACCTTACTTTGTTTTCTGCTCACCTCTACCTCTTTCACACCTGGGTTCGTGTTTTCAAATTACTTCAACTTAGTTAACTCTCATCAATTCGTTTGAAAAATTGCTTGAAAATTGAAAACTACGAGAGTGAGTATAAAGAACAAAGATACCAACCTGACATGTTGGAAACAGAATTGCGAACTCTTCTTTCACAGCCATCACAGTCCATTTTCACTTTGATTTCAACTGTCTGCAACACAAAAGGGTTAGACAGGAAATTTAAAATCAGAATTTGCTTTAGACTACAACCACCATGAAACACATTCACATATATGGTTTAGGAGGTCGTGAAAACCTGCATTGGCTTGCGTTTCTTTTTTGGGGTGGAAACTGAGAAGTAGTCAGAAAGGAAATCAAGAGCACCCATTTTCTTGGTTATTTTTTAACACAAGAATGAATGGAGAACTAGAGGAGAAGAGAGAACAGGGTATTTGACAGAGAGAGAGAGATGAAGTGAAAGCAAATTAAAGAGTGAGGGAGGGAAGAGGCTTTATTTATAACAATATTTTGGGATGCCAAATTATGCATTTAAAAGGGTCTGTTTTTAATATATGCATTACTTGTGTTGTGCTAAAGTTGAATGTATAAAATAAAGTTAGATAAGGACATTTGTCTCTAATTATGTTTTGTCTTCACAAATATGTGACCAAATAGCCACTTGACTTGATGGTGAATAGACAAAATTATTGAATGCAGACAGTAAGTTATTTGATAATGACATGCCTAAAATATTTAGCTGCTATCTTTTGCTCAAAGAAACCAACATTTTTTCATCTTTGATCCTTCTTTTCATTGTTCTGCATCATTTTGTACTGGCTAACTTTTTCACAAGGATTTGACTTCAGGGTACGTGACTTCACTGTAACTTCATTTAAAACTCCTTTCTTTGAACTACCGATTCACACATATATATAAAAAAGGAAGCCAAAATTTTCAACAAAAATGTTAATTTTATCAATAATATCTTTCAATGGGGAATAAGAAATCATCGGTTTGTCCTTTTTAAAATGTGGAAGTTATCAGAAGTAATGTAAGATATCAAAACTGAAAAAATATTGCAACATCTTCTCCACTCAACCAAGTATAACTATAAAGAAAACAGCTTAATCACTGATTTCATTGGAGCCATAGAAAACATGTCCATTAATGCGATGGATGTTTTGTCCTTTATTTTTGGTGGAAATGATGGTGATGGATCATTTAATTTGAATGTCAGTGTTTCTATCTTAACAGTGGAGAACTGTAGAAAATCTATCATATCTATATATATAAAAAATTATAGTAATACATTTGTTTGGATGAAAACAGTTTCATGCTTATCTCTCTCTCTTTATATATATATATATGTGTATACTTTTTGACAAACACTTTGTTTGAAAGACTCTATATGCATGTATATATAACAGATAGTAACTTTCATAAATTAATATTTCTACCACAACTAGGTTGTGTTGCATTTTGCTTGCATGAAAGAGATGCAAAGAGAGAATAAGTTTGGTAGCTCCAGCTAGTTGAGCAACCGAGTTTTGTTGATTTTACACTCAACGCGCATAGTGAGTTGTAATATTGTGTTCAAAAGCTTGAGAAAATTGTGTGAAACTAATTTGATTTTTTGGTGTTTTTCTCCAATGTTGAAGCTTCCACATGACAGAAAATAAAGAAAAGATATAAAATTTGAGGTTTGTATCTGGCATGTGCAGTGGAGTGGTAGCTATTGATTGATGATTAGAGATTTGGAAGAGGCCGAGAAGAAGCCAAAGGAGTTTCAAATCAAAGAGTTGAAGTGTAGATGCATGGTGTTATTTACTCGATAACCTACTACCACCTGTGAGTTGTGAAAATTAATTGATGGGTCCATTTTCACACATTATTCAAACATATACATCCACATATTAATGGAAGTGAGAGAAAAAGAGAATGGCAATCATAGAATTTCTATTCTTTTTGCTCTGAGTCTCCTGGGGCCTAAATTTGCGTTTTGTTGACCTCCATTATTGTCCATGCGTCACCATCCTTATACGTACATGTTTTTCTTGTCTGGGATCTGCCATTGCTACTTCCTCTCCTAAACCCTAGACGTTTCCTTCAAATCAATCAACCAAATCTACATCAAAATTGTAGATTTATTTCTCCTCAGTTTCAATTTCATACTTAAAACCAGAGATGTTAAAATTAGTAGGAATTCGAAACCAATTCGATTTAATAAGAGTTAGGATCGGGTTAGGTTGAAATATTTTTACAAATTTCAATATGTGTTTAATTTTGACTTGATTCACTTAAAACCCGGCTCACTCGGATTGAATTAATGGTGAGCCAGGTTGGCGGCTTACCAACCCGCAAGTAAAAGGTCGCACAAATATTTATTGTTAAGTTGAGTTTTGCACTTGGATCATGTTAGGTTGTTTTTTTTAACCAACATATAAATAATTTTTATTTTTATTTGTATTTGGATTGTATTAAAGTTTATTTAGATTTTAATTAGAATTATAATATAGTTTTGATTCAAAAAATAAAAAAAAAATTGTATTTCTTTTAATTAAGTGAGCCAATTCGTTTAATCCACCAACCCGCAGTAGTGGTCGGCCGGATCAGATTGAAATTTGTTTGGCTCATTAATTAATGAATCGAGTTGGATTGATTCATTAAATGATCAACCAGTGATGAGTCGAACTGGGTCAGACCAGATTACCATTTTGACATTTTTACTCAAAATCTCCATTTTTGCAGAAATTACTATGTCCATTAAGCTCCTTCCTCGTTTTTTAAACTAGAATAGTGCAAATTTATCTTGAATTTATGCAAATGGGTAAAAGGTTTAAATTTTACAATTATGGAATCATAGGTAAGTCCTCCAAAGTCATGCGTTCATAATATAAAAACAGAAGAAAATTACGTGAAATCGTACTGATGTTACATAAAGTTATTTTATATTACATTAAAGCTGTGTCATTTTGCATAACTTTAGTAAAAAAACAAAAATAAAAAACTATTTCTAATCAAAGTTATGTTTAACTCACACAAATAAATTATTCTCATGTAATAAAATCATACAGAGTTTGACATAATTTCATTTAAAGAAGTTTAAAGTCATCGTAGTTTCACTTAATTCCTATGAAATCATGTGAGCTTTGATAGTAAAATTTAAATTTGTTATTCATTTACATAAATTCAATATAAAATTATACCATTATGGTAAAAACCTCATCCCTCTCTTCTCTGCTACCTAATTTAAGTTTCTACTAATTTTTTAGTGATATATAAGTAACTATCGTTATTAATCTTTTATGTTATTTAGACATCGGTGGGGAAGAGATATCCAAAATCATTTACTAATTTTTCTTTCCATTTGATTTCGTTAATTTATTTTGTTGATTTTATTGTATTTATTATTATTGGTATTATAGTATTAAAATATTAATAATAAAACGAGAACAAAATATAATATTAATAAAAATAATAATGTAATAATAATATTTAAACTTAATTAGGTTTTGAGTTCACAGTATATCTAAAAATTATCAATTATGTTCTACTAAATTTTGATAAATATTTTAAAACTTTTTAATTGAGTTATGTGATATTTTACTTTCATATATATAATTTCATAAAAATAGGAAAAAAAAATTCCACCGATTTTAATCTTAAAAAAAGAATTTGATGACTTTATTTTCTTCAAAACAATGAACTGGCCGTATATTTATTTTTAAAAAAAATATATCCAGTCTATATCTTGTTATTTTTCAGATCACATAATTTATTTTCTTATTTTATTTATCACTTCGCTCGTGATTGTGAAAGGAAAATTATACTGTTACATACAAATATGTTTGTTCAAACATTGTTTCTTTTCTTTTAACCAAACAGAATATCCGTCCATTCCTCTAACGCATCAGCGGCCGTTTCTCCCTGCACCTCCACCGATTCCTTCAGCACCCCTATATTTTCAAAAACTTTTAAAATAATCTTTTTATTTTGATCTGCTAGCTAATCTACACCCTTAAAAATAAAGATACTCATATCGAAATCTGATTGAGAAAATAACTTTATATATAAATATTTCGGTTCTTTAATTTTTTCTATTTATTTTTTTAAAATTAATTAATGTTTTAATTTTATTTAATTTATTTCACAACTTTATTTTTTTTTTAATATATTATATAAAAAATAAAATTAAAAATATTTATACATATAAATATGTATATAAATATTTTATTTAATTTCTGAAATATATAAATACATATTAATATATTAATATTTTATTTAATTTTGACCCGCTAACTAATCTATACCTTAAAAATAAAGATACTAATATTGAAATCCGATTGAGAAAATAACTTAACCGAATTTATATATAAATATTTCAGTACTTTTTTTTATTTTTTAAAAAATAAATAAATAAATATTTTAATTTAATTTATTTCACAACTTTATTTATTTTTTAATATATTATATAAAAATAAAAATATTTATATATATAAAAATATAAATTGATATTTTATTTAATTTCTAAAATATGTGTTAAAAAAATTAAAAAATAAAAAATAATTAAAAGTAAAAGAAAATTTTATATATATATATATTATAGGATGTCGAAATATGTATATATATTCAGGATGTTGGGTTAGATAACTTTATTAATTGGATTTTGACTTTTTTTAAGAGTATAGATTAGATAAGGGTCAAAGTTAAAAGATTATTTTAAATTTTTTTAAAATATTTAAAGATGCTGAAAAAATTGTTGGAGGTATAGAGAGTAACATCCCTCATTAGCATATTGAATTGTGAAAAGATTGAGTGCAGGCCGACCCTGTAACCCGTTTTAGCTTGAGAAAGTAAAGTTCAAAACGGGCCGCCTGTGTGGGCCGTGTTATTGTTTTTTTTTTTTTTTTCTTTTCTTTTTTGTTTCGCTTCTTTCTCTCATCTCTCTCACTCACACACAACAGAGCTCGAGAGACGAGACCCACCGTTGGTCACTCACGGAGGAGACGAAATCCACGGCGGCGGCGGCTTTGCTGTGGGCGGAGAAATCCAGGTTCGTTCTGGACGACGAAACCCCCACAGAGGAGACGAAATCGACGGCGCCGAAGGCTGTTGCTCTGGACGAAGAAACCCCCACGGCTGCGACGTGTATCGTCTCGCTGTAGCTGAACCAACTATTGGCTCCCCATCGTTGGGGCATTCCACCCGCACCCACTTTCCTGTACTTCAGGTTTTTTCTTTTTTTTTTTTTTTTTTTTGTTTTTTTTCTTCATTTTTTTTTTTTTTTTTTTTTTTTTCTATTGCATTTTATCCTCAAATTTGTTTTCCTTAGTGTAGCTGTGAATGTTTAGAAGTGTTTGGTTAATCTAGGTTTGATTTGAACTTTCAATTTGATTATTGTATTAGAATAATATCTGTTGTAGTTGTAGAGATTGAAATCTTGAATGCATGAGAATTGGACCGATTGGTTCTGATTCCTTGATTTAGTTTCCAGTTTCCAGTTTTTGTAATTTCTACTTTTGCAATTCCTTTCTCTATATGGTTTCAACTCTGCGTTTTAGTTGCAACTTCAGTGTATGTTCATTCAAATTCAGGTCCATGCTATCACAGGTCATAATATTGTTTTAAAATGTTGTTGATTGATTGTATTATTATGATAGGTCCATTCAAATTCCTCGTCTTGTTGATTGTATATTTATTTTATTATTATGCAGGCATTGGCACCATTTAGGAATCTAGTAAATGTTTTCAGGTGTGAAATTCATTCCCCGGGATCAGGTGAGTAGAGCTACTCTTATCTTAGTGTGAGTGTTATTGTTCCTATTGCCTATGTATGATCGTGTGTATTATGTATTAGGTGGATGATGAGGACTTGGATTCTGCCTCGAAAGAAAGGATAAAATCAGATAAGAGTAGGAGAAAGAACAAAAAGAAAGGGAGGAGCTCTAAGGACAGTTCTGATGACGATTTAGTTAAGATCAAGAAAGGATCTAGGAAGAAGAAGTGGTATTCGTCCGATGAAGACTCTTCTCCATATTCAAGTGAAAGTGAGAGTGATAAAGATGAAAAGAGAAAGAGTAAATCAAAAAATAAAAGGGATGATTTCCCTAATGAGATGGAAATTGCGAGAAAAGAAATGGGACTGGATTGGATGCTCAGGGCTCAAAGTAAGAAACCTGCAGTTGCGGAAACAGAAGAGAATGTGTCGGAGGTTCCTGTTGAGGAGGTATGTCTCGGTTAAATATAGTTCCCTTCTGGCTGTAAATATATTTAGATCTCCTGTTAACATACATAACTAAAAGAATGTATTAGGCAGTGACATGGTGAGCTAATGCCTCCTGAAGATAAAATGGTTTGATCATTTGGCCTTCTTCTGGAGAATTATTTTATATCATTTGTTTATTTCATTATTGATATATTTATTTTGTTAGAGATAAAAGGACTTTTTTGGGGAACAATGTTTCAATTTCTCTGTTGAAATTTCGATAGTTGAAGTGGCTGTCCATTTGTTGTGGCTTGTATTGAACATTGTCATACAGTTTGCAGCTTGTCTTCATCTTTCATTCTCGGCCAATGTATAAAAGGGCATATTTGTTTGCTTTGTTTTTCAGCCAAAGAAAGTAAATCCTAAGGAAATGAATCCATATTTGAAGGATAGTGGAAGTGGTTACCCAGAAGAAAAGGATGGAGCTAAAGTTGGTGCTGACCAACTTCTATCTTCTTCCCTTGTTGGGGATGGAGGAGCAAGTTGGAGACTCAAAGCCTTAAAGCGTTCACAAGAACAAGCAGCTCGAGAAGGACGAAACTTTAATGAGGTTATTTTGCCTTGCTTTTTGTTCATATATAAAAAGACATCTTTGTCATCCGGTAAAAAATTGCCATTTACTTATATTGATATGTGCAGGTTGTGCAAGAAAGGTGGGGTTCTCTGGGTGAGTTGACCGCATCTGTTGCATCTAATGCAGCTGCTCCTGCTCGAGCACATCTACGTGCTATAAAAAATAGACAAAAAGGGATAACTGAAGAAAATTCTCCAGATTCGGACAAGCATGGTCGAAGGGCTCCTAAAAGGGTAACTTTGATGACAAATAAAGAACTTTTATACGTTTCTTTCTTGTTCCTTTAACTTGTTTTATGTCCAATAAATATTACGGTGTTGATCACTTTTTTCTGGAATTTTGAAATTTATTATGTTGCACTTTACTTAAATCGGTTAATGAAATGCTAGCAGGACTACTTAAAGGATGTTTCTGTTCGCCACCATGAAATGAGAAAACCTAAAGTTCAAGATTCTTTGTCTTGGGGAAAGCGAAAGAGCCACCAACACATGGTAGATGAGGGTGCTGGGGTAATCTCTGCCGCAGTATCTAGTATAAATAAGTTTTCTAATGATGGAAGCTTTATGCAAAATTTCGGTAGCAAGATGAGTGATAATTCTGATGGCTCTGTTTTGGAAAGTGTTGAATTGGAAGATGTTCCGTTAGAAGCAAACACTCCTGTGGAAAGAAGTGCTGAAGTCAAGAGTGAGATGAGTGCAAATCAGTTGGCAGCGAAGGCTATGCAACTTCGTTTGAAGGGAAAGCATGAAGAAGCTGAAAAACTTATGGTAAAGCATAAAATAAGGAAATAGATGATACGACATATTGCATTTATCTTTCATTTATAGAAACACATCCTTCTAGTTTGTTGATAATTTTGATTTCATTGTCTGTATTTTTTTATTGTTTGGTGGGCAGCAAGAAGTAAAAGTTATGAACACAAAACAGGAAAATCAAGATCATTCAATTAGATCAAGAACAGATGGCAGTTCTAGCAGGTATTTGGCTGTCTTAGAATTCTGCGTATTTGTTTGTGTTCTTGTCCATTATCCCACTCACAATTTATTCATTTTTAATGTGAAAACATTATGCCCTAGTTAACATTTCTCTTGTTACAGAAAAAAACTGGGCTTCTCGTTATTTATTTTTAGTTTGCATTTCTTTATTCTTTTTATGCTTGTAATCATGTTTGATGTGTTACACTATTATTAGTGGTCTCTACAGTTTCATGCATCCTTGTAATATTTTGTTATTTATAATGCTTTTAATGGCGATTTTTTACTTGTTTAAGGAATGCTATGCAAAAGATACCTGCTACTGGGCAGAAGAAAGGAGAAGATGATGCTGATATGCATCTTGCTCACAAGATAATGCAGAACAAGAAGTTTAGTATTTCCACTCAGGCTGATGATGAATATGATTTTGAGGATGGTCCAAGCAGAAAGAGTAGAAAGAAGCAAGTAGGTGATGACAGCAAGATCCATAAAAAGACCAATAGGTTCTTGACTCAACAAGAGCGCTGCCTCTTTTGTTTAGAAAATCCAAATCGACCTATGCATCTTGTTGTTTCAATCGCAAATTTCACATATCTTATGTTGCCACAGTGGCAGCCCGTGGTTCATGGTCATTGCTGCATTTTACCAATTCAGGTGACTTCAATTTCTTATGAGTTGAAACCAGTACAAGTTATTGTACTGGTTATTGTTTATTTAAGAGTTGAAACCAGTACAAGTTATTGTTTATTTAGCACAATCCCTGCAATATGAGTGATATGCTAGTCCAAGAGAATATTCAAATGGATGATAGTGATGAGAATTTAAGTGTATTTGATACTGCTTTCTTGAACTTGAGATAGTAATTTGGTAGATTAGTATTATTGCATGAATTTGTAGTAGCATTAAGTTGCATTAATTTGACTTGAACTGAAAGTGCTCTACAGATTTTTGAGCGGCCTGGTCTTGTGCCGTAAACAACTTAGTTATTGTTTATTTTCATGGAATTTTAACCTTGTAATTCTGTCTTTTTCTTTCATCTGACAGCATGAATCAGCTACAAGAACTGTGGACGATAATGTGTGGACAGAAATTCGAAACTTTAAGAAGTGCCTAATTATGATGTTCGCCAAGCAAGAAAAGGAGGTAGTGTTTCTGGAGACAGTGATGGGATTGGCCCAGCAACGAAGGCATTGTATGGTTGAGTGCATTCCTTTACCCCAAGATATTGCCAAAGAGGCTCCTTTGTACTTTAAAAAGGTGAGTTGCCAAACATTATTGTTTTATGTATCCCTGATTACTTTTTTAATATTTTTTTAGCTTTCTATTACCCGCATTTTCAAATTTAAACTCTTCAAATTGGGTTCATGACAGGCTATTGATGAAGCTGAAGATGAGTGGAGCCAGCACAATGCCAAGAAACTTATTGATACAAGTGTAAAGGGATTGCGTAATTCAATTCCCAAGCACTTTCCATATTTCCACGTTGAATTTGGCTTAAACAAGGGTTTTGTCCATGTCATTGACGATGAAAAACAGTTTAATAGCAGTCTTGGATTGAATGTGGTAAGAGGCATGCTACAATTGGCAGAGGAGGACATGTATAGACGACGACGCTACGAGGCCGTGGAGGTACAAAAACAAGCAGTTGCAAACTTTTCCAAAGAGTGGAATCATTTTGACTGGACAAAACAACTTCATGAAACTTCTTAACAAACATCTTACAGATTAGGCCTCTTTGATTTAAGGATTTAGTTAATCTACATTGTAATCTGTCCTGGCATACAATATCTTAGTGATAGAAATGAATGTGGCGGTGTTCTGCACCCATTACCTTTCAAAAAAGGTAATAAGAATGTGAGTTATTGTTTATTTGTTGTTCATGTACTGTACATTATTTCATCAAATTTACAATTTTAGCTTGTGAAGATCCCAACCAGTATAGGGAACTCAAGATGGTATAATTATTTTAGAAGAATTATAGGTTTATTCGTATGAACTTTGCAATGATTTTACAGATTTATTTAAATTACTGTTATCATTTCCTTTACGTGGTAAAATGTTTCCTTCATAAATGTCACACTAATTTATATTCTTTTTAATTAAATAACTTAATTAAGAAATGGAATGGACTCGCAACTTACAGAAAAGAAAATTCCAAACAAGCGAATGTCGCACGAAATATAATCGGGTTCTTACAACTACAAAATTTAAATTTAAAACAGAAGGACACTGAATCTATAATCTTAACTCACCCTTTTGATTCTTTTTTAAATTTAAAATCTTTAGTCTAAAAGTAAAGGATAATAAGCATCGTTTGATATTCTTTTAACAAAGATTAAGTAAACTACTCTTTTTTACTCAGTTCTCAATACAATATTAATTATTATATTCTAATTTGTTGACACGAAAACTACATTAATATTTATATTTACAACATAGAAAATGAATTTATTAAGGGAATGACATTATCGTAATAAAATTGATTTAAGAATTAACACATTATTCGTCAATATTTAAGAAAAACATTAACTTACAATTATTAAGGATAAAAAGGTGTCACTAAGATGCCTACTTTTCAGAGACTGACATGAATAAAGATGGTAAAAAGAACACTTGGTATCAATACGGGTTTCATTTCTCCATAGACAGCAGGAATATACTTACAGTAACAACTATGAATTTGGCAAAACATCGTCCGACATGCAAAAGTTGCAAAAATAATATATATATATATAATGCTTCAGTTAACCAAGACTTCATGGAGAAAAGGAAAATCTTGCTGCAGCAGTCCCTGCTTTGTGTCAAGTTGAGATACTTGTGGCCAAATTCATCACTCTGATCTATCCAAAAACGCATGTAGCTAATTGTCATCTGGTTTCTTCAAATTCAAACAATTATCTGATGCTTGTCGAAACAGTTCTTGAACCTGATTCAATTCCTTCTCTGACATCAAGAACAGACACAGTATTAGTTAGACTCATAACTTCTCTAGATATCCTAAAGTCCAGAGCACATTACAGCTGCATTTTCAGTCAGAATTATAAGTGAATGCACATTACAGATGCAATACAAGACGCATAACAGGAATTTACACTTTCATGTGTTATACAGAGAAATCAAGATATAAAGCTCAGAGTTCAGATATAAATAGAGAATTGGACACACCTGCAGCTTCCAACTGCTTTTGAAGTTCTTGGCCTATTGCATCATTTTCAGCCTGGAAGGCAAAATGCAGAAGCAATGTAAAAGCATAAACACTGTTTGTAACAATTAGTTTACTTATTATTAAGTTGACCAGTCAATCAGATAAGAAGAATACTCAGTGAGGTGTGAGTTACACACTTGTAGTTCTGTTATCTTCTTAAGCTGTTCTTCTTCACCTGACTCGGATATTGGAAGAGCCGCAACCAATGCATCAAACTGCAGAAAAACCCATATATTTAAACCGACCAATTATGAGTGATCAAATAATGAGACAGGAGGCTCAATAAATAATGAAGTTCAGCATCAGAAAATAAGAAAAAATAAGCCCGAGTCCAATTGGATAAATTGGTTCTACGTATACATCCAATATTGCTTTACAATTTCTAAGCGTGTATTGTGCATGTTGTCCTCTAAAACAAACACACAATTGGAATACTTGATACCACATCTTGTATCTCTCTATTATCCTAAAGGACAATCCATCTGTTTTTATTCAAAGGTAACGAGAGCATTTTTCTTCGAGAAATAATACCATAGGCACCCATGCCAGTCGTAGAATATGTTTATTTAGTATGATCCATATAATATATTTCAGAAAATTTACTTCAGAAAATTAAGCTATGTCTGGAACCTTTTTCTTTAGTTAATGGAACTTATTAAGGATAGATTGAATGCACGAGAACAAGAAATTTCAACAATTAAATCAAGAAATAAAAGGAAACCCAAAAAACTAAGAACAGGACACAACACAGTATACCAATATCTATGTACATCTCTACCAAAGATACCCCTAGAAAAACCATTAGTAGGACACTACGAAGAAATTAAGTGAACTATTTTATGATCTTACATGAACTCCAGAGGCATCATTTGACAAAAAAAAAATAAAAAATCCGGCATATCTTTCCAACCATGTAAACCAAACAATCACAGATTGAGAACGCCAAAGCCTGTTAACATCTCTATCAGTGTCTAAACCTCTAAAATTAACACCGGAACTTTTGGAGCCCCTATGGAAAACCAGATGTTCACCAACAACACCAAACAACTTATACCCAAAGAAGGGAAACGGCTAAGAAGTTCAGAACTCAATCTGCACAACACAATAGTCACCAGACAATACAGTTATAGGTCTTCAAATTTGAATTAAATCACTGGCAGGCATCCAGTTTAGAACATCAGTTCAAACAAAAGATTTAACCTTTGTAGGAGCAACTGATATCCAAATCGGCCTATCAAAAACGAATGAACCATTTTTGGGACTTGGGAGATCGTGATAAAATGGAAGCAAGATTTGCAAGAAAATAAACCTGATGTGTCAAGAGACCAAACCAAACCCTCTGGTCAGGATTTTTAAGACATAGAAATAACTACAAAAGTGAAAAAGGGGCTGTAATTCAGAGAAGTCCCATGATAACGTATTTCTTAAAAACGATGAAGAATAAAACTGAATCACAGCAGAAAACAATACCAATATAGATGATAAGAATAGTTCCTCTGTTGTGTATAAAATTTGAAGGAAAGACCAGAACAGCAGAAGAACCAGAGATATATTTACATACCTGCTTGGCAGCTTTGACTAAAGTAGAACTCATGAGCTTTGGCTGTTCTGAAAAATTTGTGCCCTCCTCTGTAGGATGTGGTGGTGGTTCAGGATAATTTGGCGACAGTCGATTGGGAGGGGCATCCCTTTGCAATGTCCCAATGCTATTGAAAGCTAAATGTGCAATCAAATTAACCTGTTCTTGTAATTGGGAGATTATATCCATTGCAACTCTGTGGAGGAACTTTTACTTCCTGATATGGTACCACAAATTAGGAGCAGCAGAACACAAATTGAGGAGAAAACCTTACTTGAGCAAAAGGGTGGGAGAAGATCTTTCTCCTCCGAGACGAAACCATTCCCTCAATGCGCACACTGTGGGCTCGCTGTGGGCTGGGCTGCACATGGCCCAAACATTCCAAGTGCCTATAAAATTAAACAGAAATATTATAATTACTAACCCAAACACACCCCCAACTAGGTAATGTGCATTTTTGTTACAGGAAAATAATATAATTTTGAAAAAAGATATAACTTTAGAAGAATAATTTTAAAATATAGAGATTGAGGGTTAATTTTCATAGTATGCTTAAAAATTCGGAGTTCTGAGGTACAAATTGAGAGGTTACGAGAAAAAACAACGAAAAAAATCTCTTGCTTATCACGTTCTTTCTTTCCTTCTCAAGAACCAAACGAAACAACATCAAACCTCTGGCAAAAGAAAAATCAGCAGAAGAAGAACTTGAAATCAGCAGTAGAATTCCAAATTTTTCAATCTTTAGAATGATAAAATGTCACGGTTGTCTAATACTAGCACAGCAACTTGGTCTGTAATAAATTAAATCTTACCACCAAATAAACTTTTATTAATAACAGTGTAAATAAAATTTGTTTAATTAAATTATTATTAATATTAATCTCAAAATTTACTTCCAAAGCAGACAATATATTTCATACAGTAAAAAAAAAAAAAATGTTTTGACAAATAATTTTTATTTTTGCCATTCAAAATTTTAATTTCACCATAACACCACTGAAACACACAAAGCAACTGAAGTTAAAGAAACACACAGCAATGTCTACTTCCAAACCCATCTCCTCCTTCCGACTCACCTCTCTCCTCCGCTCCCAGAAAGACCCTTCCGTCGCCCTTCAACTCTTCCTCAACCCAAACCCTAACCACCCCTCC
>Ga0214544_1003852_pt1 | contig 30633 bp, 15 predicted proteins | sample CNSS3metaG_FD_160074 | JGI IMG/M metagenome (GOLD analysis project Ga0214544, IMG submission 160074) | Root nodule microbial communities from cowpea collected in UCLA plant growth center, Los Angeles, California, USA - CNSS3 | ecosystem: Host-associated > Plants > Roots > Nodule | place: USA...
TAAGTTAAGAAACCATATATTTATCTCTCGTTTTCACAAATATTTAGAAAATACGTGCATATTCCTAATCTTTTACAAAGTACTAAGAAATTTAAAAAAAAAAATAAAAAAAGTCAATTTTTCTATATTTGTGTTTCGATCTCACTAAATTACGATTTTCAATTTTCAATTTTCAAATTATGATCGTTTATATACACGGTCTGAATTTTCAATTTTCAAATGCCGCCTGGAATTCAAAATTTATTGCCATATATTATTTGATATTATTTCCGTTTATACAATAACTAGTATATCGAATTTTAAAATTAAAAATTATAGTATATTTATTAAATTAATTTGAAATTATTAAAGTATAATTAAATTTAATATATATTTTATTTTATAAAGTTCAATAATAATATTAGTCGATTTTATGATAAAAATATATATAAAAATATATTTAGGTTATTTATATATATTTTTAATAAAATGTATTATATATATATAACTATTTTAAATAATATATTAAAATTTAGTTAATTAAAATTAAGAAATCAAATTTAATTTTAAATGAAATATTGAGTAAAAAATGTAGAAAATTATAATAGTTGATTCTCTAATAATAAAAATGATGGACGATATAGAAATTATTGAGTAGACTTAACAAAGATACAAACGTTAGACGATACAAAAATTGTGTAAAGAGTAAACGATATAAAGCTACAAATGATAGATCGTGCATATAAATGTAATGTTTAATTAGTCAGATAATACTCACTCTCTTCATATGTGTCAGTTTGGTACCCACTTTTAAAAATGTGTCAATCGAGTCCCAACTTTTGAAAAAATGTTTGAATTAGGTTCCTTCTGCTCTTGGAAGTCATTTTAAATATTGATACCGTTAATGACGTTAATATACTTTTTTTCTCAAAGGGGTCTGATTGAGACATTTTTTCCAAAGTTGGGACCCAATTGACACATTTTTGAAAGCGGGTATCAAACTGACATATCCGAACAAAAGTGAGTATTATCCGACTAATTACACCTAAATATAAATAGTAGATTCTTTAAAGATACAAATGTTGGACTACAAACAAAATATAAATAGTAAACAATCAAAACTTACAAAATGTAGACTATGTAGACAAATATAAATAGTACACTATGCAAAAATACAAAGCTTAGACGTCTGGTAGACTCCTCTATTAGAGTTCTACAATTCTTTTGGATTTTGAATTTCAAATTTTAACTTTGCTCCCATATTTTATAGCTTTTAAAATTTAGAATTTAAATTCAAACTTTATTACTATATATTTTGAATTTCAAATTTAACAATATATATCCTAATTTAGAAAAAAAAAACTGAAATCGAGATCATTAATGATTTTTATATCTTTAAAAATTTTAAGAATGTACAATTTTAACTTGTAATGATATTCCAATGTCTATGTCATAAAAATTATTTTTTAAATTATTGTTTAAGTTTGTGTAAAATGTAAAAAATATGTCAAAATTATTTAAAATATTTAAAAATTCATATTTAAATTTTACAATTATTTATTTATTATTTTACACCATATTTTAATTATTTTTACTATTATTATTATATTAGGACTAATATATTAATATATTATTACATTATTAAGAACCACGGGCTTTTGTTCCTAAATATTATATTACTTGTTTATTTTCTATATCATATTTTTAACTTTTATTATTTTTAATTGTGAATATTAATGTATCTATAACTATATATAAAGGAGATTCCCTCTTTTGTGTCCACATTTCATAATTCCAACTTTACTCTTTATAATTTAATTATTTATTAAATTTTTAAAAATTAACGGTTACTTTTACAAGTTTTTATAAAACTATTTACTTTATCTCCTTCTTCTTTTTTCTCCTACTATTCATCAACAATTATTTTTCTCATATTTTCTCCATACATTTCACTTTAATTTTTATAAATATACTTTTATTTTGTTCATTAACTTAATAGCATTATAATATCATCAATTATTAATATAATTCAAAAAATGCGTACACACAGGCGCTATCGCGCCTGCTAGTTTCTATTAAAAATTTTCAATTTATCATTTTTCAGATTTTGATAATATATTAAATACAAACCTTTCTTATAAGTTAAAAATATTTAAAACTTGTTTAGAGACATTATAAGAATCTATTAAAAAACCTACACTATGTTTTTTTTATTTCAAAATTTAATTTTTATTGGTATGTTTTTTGTTTAATTAATCAAATAGTACCTACTTTCATTCGAAAGTTTCAGTTTGGTAATCGCTTTCAAAGAAGATGTTACTGTATATATTTTGAATTCCAATTTTCACAATATATGAATCTTAATCTTGCAATAATATTGAAATTGAAATAGTTAATTATTTCCATATCTTTAAAAATTTTAAAAAATTATAATTTTTATTTTTTACCTTATATTTTAATTATATTAATATTATTATATTTTATATTTACATTATTACATATTATTATATTTTATAATATATTATTATATCGGTCATCAAATTTTTTGAATATTTGAATTTATATATTTTTATCAAAAAGCAAATGTAATAAATGTTCTTCAATTTCAACTTGAAGACTTTACTCAATTAACTCAAAAACTTCAAACTTGATATGAAAAAAAAAAAAAAAAAAAAAAGAGATCGTAATCTATCTAATTTAGTTTTCCCTTCATGAAACTTTTCTACTATGTTGATAAGATTTCAACTTATGTAAGAAATCATTCACCACTTCAAAACTTTGATAGAGAAATTGATTCGTTGAAAATTGAATGAACGTGAAATGGAAGAGGACAAAGAAAAAACTTTAGAGAAAGAAAAAGAAAAATACTTGCATGTCAGTGAGAGAATGAAAGTGAAAAAAGAAATCCTTAAATAAACACATAACCTATTTAAAAACATTCACATATTAGTTCATTTAAAAAATATATATATTAAAGCCTCATACTTGTCTTATTATCTGATTTGTGAATTATGTCTATATTTAATAGTTATTTTTGTTGAGATAAGTAAAAATATGTAACATTAATAATAAATTATTAAATAAATGCTTTTTAATTCATATTCATATTTAATATATCTTTTATATCAAAGATATGTTATGGGAAGGGTAAAATTATTCATGGTTTTATAATCAATCTTTGTGTTTTTTTATTTAATTAATTATTAATTAATGAACATATGTGTCGCGTAGAAGGGAAGAATGTGCCAATGAAGGAGGCCAATCATCTTTAGACTATTATTTAATTCAGAAAAGATAAAATTATAATAACAATTTCATTACTTTTATTAAAAATCAAGATGATAAAGATTAAGGACTTGATAGTTATCTAAGTTCTTAATCTATTTATATAATGGCATAAGAGTTTCACTTTTTTAGACCATAAAGTGTTTTTTTAATAAAGTAGTTTTAAAAAATATTAAAATAATATTAAAAACTAGTAACCTAGTAATGCAACAATAGAAAAACACAATATTAATCATAAAAGAAAATATTGATATTTTTAACGTGGGAAACCATTTCAATATCAAAAGTAAAAATCCACATACACAAGTTAGTAAATCAATCTCTACTGAGATCAAATATGGGTACAAGAAAGTCAAATAAAAAACACAAGCAAGTGTCTATAACCATCCATTCCATCAAAACAATAATGTACTCAAATATAAAGAATAAAGAAAGGGAAATCCATAATAAAGCAATAGGCGAAATTGATTTCTCTAACCTCAAACCTCTAATGTATGATCCCAATAATCAAAATAAAGAACCCTATGTTACAATCCTTTTGTCAAAGTTTCAGCTTGATCCAACGATTAGCGAAACATGAATCACAATTTTACTGAGACGACTCTGTGAATATGCCAACAAATTATCTCTCTTTTCCAAGGGCTACGAAAATAAACCTCTCTTGACTATCCAACTCCAACAACTTAGTATCCAAAGCATCACGTATCCAATGATACCTCACATCAATTTATGTTTGGACCTAGAATGAAAAGTTTGATTCTTACCAAGATGAATAACACTTTGACTATCCACCAATAGTGAATCATTGTTATGCACAAAACCAAGCTCCTGCAAGAATTTCTTCAACAATGAAAATTCATTGCATGCTTTTGTAATAGCAATGAACTTTGCCTTTTGTAGTAGACAATGCTACACACATTTGCAAGCTTTATTGCCAAGCCAAAGCCCCCCTAAAAACTTAATCAAATGGACCAAAGTGGGTTGGAATCAATGTCTTCATCAATATCTAAGTCGGAGTAAACCACTAAAGTAGGTTTATCATCTCCAAAACAAAGCTTCAAATCACTAGTATCACGAAGATACCCTAGAATCCATTTCACAACATTCCAATGTTCTTTACCTAGATTTGACAAAAATCAACTAATTGTACCAACATGTGCAATATCGGGTCTTGTACATACTATTGCATACATTAAACTACCCACCATAGATGTATAATTAATTATGCTTATATATGTCTTCTCAACTTCATTTGAAGGACTTTGTTTAACGCTTAATTTAAAATGAGTAGCAAGAGGAGTGCTCACAGCTTTAGTATTTTCCATTTGGAATCTCTACAACACCTTTTTTATGTAGTGCTCTTGTGATACCAAATCTTCTTTTCTATTATATAATATGAGATACTTATGCCAATAATCTTTTTAGAAGCTCTCAAGTTTTTTATGGCAAAAGACTCGCCAAATGTCTAATTTAACTTGTCAATTATGGAAATATTTTTGTCAACAATAAATATGTCATCAAGATACATCAATATGATAATAAAATCATCATTAGAGAACTTTATAATAAAGTTACAAAGATTAGAAGTAGTCTTTTTGTAATCTTGTTCACTCATAAATGATTCAAACTTCTTATATGTCTTGGAGTCTGCTTCAAACCGTATAAAGTTTTCCTCAACATACACATATAATATTCCTTGCCTTCAATAAGAAAACCATCATGTTGTTTCATGTAAATTCTCTTTCTCCAAATTACCATGAAGGAAAGTTGGCTTCACATCCATCTGCTCAACCTTTGAAAGAGTAGCAACTAAACTTAAGACAATTTTGATGGATGAAATTTTGACCATGGGTGAGAAAACCTCATTAAAGCCTTTCACCACTGATGTGGCCTTGTACCTTGGAGATGTAGATTAACATCTTGCTCCATCCTAAAAATTTATCTATTCTTTAAAGCCTTTTTTCCCTTAGGCGTTTTCACTAAGTCATAAATGTGATTATCATGCAAAGATTTCATTTCATCTTGCATTGCATATCCAACTACTGTTGTTTTTTTTTTTCATTGTCTAAAGCCTGTGCAAAACATTAAGGTTCCCCACCACCATTAGTCAATGTTACATAATCATTAGAAGGATACCCGGAAAATGAATTTATCAGCCTGTTGGACCTCTTGATAGGGACTTGTGGTAATTCAGGTGTATCACCAAGATCATCATAATGTTACTATTGAGAATCATCAATGGGAACCTCAACTCAATCTCTAACCCATTGATCATCAACATCACCATGTTGCTCATCATCTTGAGCAATAGTCTCAACATTTTCTAGATTCTAAATTCTGAATAGGAAACCACATCAGATTACCATTAATGAGATTTTTTATCTTTCTCGTGTGTAGTCTTTTCTACATTGTTAATGTCCTTAATGGTTTAAGCTTCCATGAAATGCACATCACGACTTCTGACTAGCTTCTTCTTTAAAAGATCATACAACCTATAGCCAAATTCATCATGACCATAATCAATAAAGATACATTGTCTTGTCTTTGTGTCTAACTTGGATATTTCATCATTTGGAACATAAACAAGTGCCCTATAACCAAAAACACGTAAATGATCATGGCTAACATTCTTGCCAAACCATATTTTTTCCAGCACCTCAATACTCAAAGCAATTGCAAGACTAAGATTAATAACATGCACATGTGCAAGCAATGTCTCTCCCCAAAAGTGGTTAGACAACTTTGCTTCAAAAATTATACATCTAACTCTCTCAGCCAAAGTTTTGTTCATCCTCTTTGGTAAATCATTCAACTAAGAAGTTTTTGGAGAAGTTCTGTCATGTTTGATACCATGTTACTTGCAATAAAAATCAAAGGGTCCACGATACTTACCATCATCATTAATACTAATGCATTTCAAACTCTTATTTGATTGCCTCTCAACCAAAGCATGAAATTCATTGAACTTTTCAAGTACTTGATCTTTTTTGATGAGGTGCATAGACTGAGATCTTCCTATCAATAAAAGTAACAAAGTAAAGTGCACCACTAAACAACTTTACTTTCAGTGGGCCACAAACATCAAAATGCACCAATTCAAGCCATTCTGGTTTCCATTAAAGAGGATCCTTCTTAAGGGAATGGTTTATTTACCAGTCATGCAATGAGAACATTTCTCTAATTCTACTCTCTTTTATCCCAAAAGCATGTCCTGTTTTGCTAAGCAATTGAACCCTTTCTCACTTATATGACAAAGCCTTCAGTGTTACAAATATACTTCAATATTTTGTTTAATTGGCATTTTAACTTGAATAAGGTGTTCTAAATAATATCTTATATATGACACTATTATAAAAAGTGACAGTTTAAATTATACGTAGATAGAGGTATAGCGCTGAGAATTTAAATGAGTGATATTTAAACCATATTCAATAGTCTCTTACATTGAAGCTTATATAGCTTGACTAGCTACATAATTTAAATTTATATGCACGATAATTAAATAAGTGACTTTGATTCTATATATGTAATCATATATGAGTAATATAATTGCACTATTTATGTCATTCAAATTTTTATCTAATATTTGTTCTCACTTTACTCTTTCATGTTTTTTTGTCTCTTCTTCTTAAGAAAATGATATAAAATTGTTAAATATGTATGCATGATACCTCTGTATGTTGAACATTTGGTTGCTATAGTAAATGCTAGATTTGTAGTACTACAATGGAACATAAAACAATCTTCAAAGGACAAGAGTCATCCTTGATAACATTACTAGATGGAACCATAAATACCTTTATCTCTAGACCAATTACTATTAATTTCTCTATCTTGACCACTACTACCTATGTTGATATTATACACCATATTAGAGTATTAAATTCTTTGAAATGATGTAATTAAACTAAATTTTGTAAAATACCTATATAGATGTGTATAATTATAAATATGCATTTTGTGAACGAGATTATCAATAAAGTGAAATGTGAATTATCAATTAGTCATAAGTAAAGGAAAATGATATAATGACTACTCATTTTTGACAGCTTATCTTACTACATGACATGGCATGACTTTGGATATTCTTTATTATTTTTTTTCCACACTAGCATTAAGGAAATAAAACTAAGAATGGACGTTTTGGTTGAAATTAAGAGTGTGCTATGTTTTATTTTTTCTTTTCCCCCAAATCAAGATAGAGAAGACATGTTTTACTATTCTTCTCCTTTGCAATCAACTTCTCCCTTCTTTACATTCAACCAAACAGAACACATAAAGCTCAAGGTTGTCATTATCATTACTCACTGCTAGAAGCTTTGTCGGGGCTAGCATAACCTTCGTACACCCCATCTCTAATTTGCTAGCTAGTAGTATTTTTCATAAACAAAAAATTTACAATACTTTCGTTTTAAAACTTTTGTTCTTACAACTTCCTGTTGAATAATTTAATTGCTTTGTATGAGTTGGGTGGTGATATGACATTTTCTTAGTTTTGGGGTTTCATTTGTTTGGGATTAAAGTTTATTTCTTGATTTTGATTTTCTTCCCTTTGAAACTGCATCATTTATCATGATAAGGATGACAAAATGCTTACTATTACCAAAACTTGTAGAACAACCAGGGTTTTAATCAAGCTAAAAGAGTGAAATGTTTTGGTTTTAAGTTTAGTATGCATAATGTAGTTCACAGGTTTCAAGTTGTTGCTTTACCACATGAAACCCATCTAGTTGTTGGTTCTCAAGTGAGTATTCACCAAAGTTTCACTCCACATCGAGTAATATGAAGAAGAGAGCAGTAGAAAAGTATTATAAAAATAAAGAGTTGCTTTTGAAATTGTCACCATAACTCAATAGGTCTCTTGAGTGTATGGGGGGCTTGGATAGTTGTGTGTCATTGGAAGGTTTGCAATTTTTGCCAAAAAAAAAATTGTATTATGAAGGGTTTGCAGTATTAGGTCCACGAAAATTGCACTATGAAGAGTTTACAGTTTTGATCCATAAAAAAATGTTCTTGAGTGATAATACTTCTTGTTGAGTATTTATGGATGTATGGCCTTGAGGTGTCGAACACGTTAAATTTCCTATGTGTTTTTATTTATATTTTACTGCTCTTATTTGTGAGTGTGCTTTCGCTTGAAGATAATATTTTCTTAGTGTGTGATTTCCCAACACTAATCTAGTGTGGTCTTTGATCTCAGGGTGATATGAGTGAAACACAAGTTTCTATTTTTGTTGTTGTTATTTTTATTCTATTTTTGATTTGTATTAGAATTAGAAATGTGTTTCTTTTGCTCAGTTTTGTTTTTCGGTACTATTTAATTTACGGGTTTCTAAAGTTTTTTTTTTTGGTTTGCATATATCTTGACGAAGAATTGAATTTTTTTACAAAACTATTAATTAGATTATGATTTAATCTTTTTATGGATAATAAATTAATTGGAGTATAATTCAAAGTTGAGTTTTCCGTAGAAAGATAATTAAGTTTAGGGAAAAAAAGACTTAATATTTAGTTGAGAAGAACAATAATTTTTTTTCTTTTATTAATGATTAATCTTAAAATAAACAACTATGCATGTTTGTGAAAAAGTTGAGACTTGAAAACGAAAAAGAGACCTGAGACTTCAAGATACTTTCGAGTTTATTTTCTTGACCACCATCACAAGGTTTTATTGTTTTAATTCATTCTTTTTATATATTTATCTTTATTAGTGTTTTATGTATTATAATATTTTTTTCATATAAAAAATATATAGATATGTCAACTAGAAAATTTGAATCAGGCTATTCAAATATCCAAAAGAAAAGAAGAATTGAGACTTTAATTGCATCACAAAAAGTGGTTGTAAATAAATTTGAACAATTTAAAATATATGAAGATATTTTTGGTTTTTTATTTAGTGTTAAAAAATTAAAGTCACTACATTATACATTTTTAAGGAAAAATGCTTAAACCTTGAAAAATCTTTAAAACATGATAATTTGTAGGATATTGATGGATTTGATTTTTTTTAGATATAAATATCTTAAGAGAAATTATAGGTTTGAAAAATGATAAACCAATTGACATTCTTAATTATATAAAAAGAATAGATTCTTTTCCAAATGCATATATAGCTTATAAGATAATGTTAACAATTATGGTGTCAGTTGCTTCACCTGAAAGGATTTTCTCAAATCTAAAGATAATAAAAATTTATTTAAGATCAACCATGTCTCGAGAAGATTAAACGGATTAGCCTTATTATCTATTGAGAAAAAAATGTTAAATAAAATTAATTATGACAGTTTAATAAATAAGTTTGCATAAAAAAAGTCAAAAAATAAATTTTAAATAAAAGGTCTCATTTTTTAAGTTTGCTTTAAACATTCCAAACCGTTGAGTCGCCCTAGAATATAATTAGTTACTATGATGACTAATTATTTTTTGTCTTTCAAATTTGTTGTTAAATAATGATTTTCTTGTAGTGAAACTTGCTCTTTTAAATATGTATATCTCATAAATTTTAAAAATTTAATTTACTGATTAAATATAACATGATTTTGAAAAGGTGTAGTCTTTGAAATCATGTTCAATTTGGATTTCAATAATCATGCAAATAAAATAACTAAAATTAAATCTTCCAATTTTAATTACTCAATTTCAATTCTAATTTATAGGGGTGTCAAAGTGAGTCAACTTAGTTAACACGAGTTGGCTCACCACGAGTTGAGCTAAAAAATGGTCAGTTCAATCCGGCCCGACCTACCATATGTTGGTGGGTTGACTCACTTACAAATGTTTTTTTTTTTTGCAATTTATTTTGTATATTTAGTGCATTACAATGAAAGTGAATTGACTTAATTTATTTTTTATAATAGTGGAATCAAAGTGTTCACTTAATTCTTGAATATTATAATAAAGATAATGGTTAAAGATTAAAGTATAAACGTATATAACTTTACAAACAAATTAATTAAACATTCAAATTATTCAAATATTATTGAACAACATTCTAATATTTAAAAATATAAAATTGTGAATCTATGTAACTGAATTTGTCTCAATCCAACACGACTCAAACCTGCGATAAGTCAATGAGTTTAAACTCATTTTGACATCTCTACTCATTTATTTTTTGACTATCAAATAAGAACTAACTTGATTTCTAGAAGGACCTATAACATTTTTCTCTTACTTTACTACGTTAATTTAATCGGTATTAATATTTAAATAGAAAAACATTTATTACAAGAGTTATATATACTTGGTTTAATTAATACAGTCTTAGTTGTCTTTCATATACGAAATTTCTCGCGAGCTTCATTCAATACTTTTGAAAGAAAATAATCAATTGTCAAAAAATATTAAATGGGAAGAAATATTAATTGCAATTGTCTTTATTATTTCTTCTCTTTAAGAGCAATTAAGATGCATGGTTGTTTTGAAACTTGATTTACGGAAAAATTAACTTTATCCACCTAAATATTAAATGTTCATTGAAGTCTCTTGCAGAAAGAATCTTAAAAGTCGAAAAAGAGTTTTAAATAATACATTATAAAATTTAATTTAAATCAATTATGAGATGCAAGAAACTCAATTTTCTTTTTTTTAGGCCTATATAATCCAAGGCATACTAGTGCTAAAATCATTCATATTCCAAGTAAAACACTTTCATTCATCTCAAACTAGTATTAGAAGATGTGTTAGTGTTCAATGGATGAAAATGGAACTCACTTTGCCATGAAAATTGAAAGGAGGTGATTGTAGACCATGATTGAAAGCTCATATATACCCCATGTGAGTGACCACAAATATCATTATGCACTCACTAGGGTGTTCATGATCTTTGAAACATGGCTATTTTGATCTTTTCTATTTTGTGGTGAAGTGAGTTCCATTCAAATTTGAGACTAATTTAGCATCTTTTCCATTCATTTTTCTAACACTACATATTTGAATTTAATGGTCTTCTCTTCAATCAATTTTAATTTTGTTATCATAGTTTTCACTTCATTTTATATGTTTATCATGTCAAACATTGACACTCTAGCTTTATATCTATGGATCTAATTAGGTTTAATGTTAAATCTTGATTAACTTTTTTACTTTAAACCATTTTGGTTTTCTCTTTTGTTTAGGGCATGATGTGGATCTGAAATTGGGATTGAGGAGATCTTAGAGTTTGTTGAAAACTACACAAAGCGTGGACAAATTCAACATGGTTCGTGGATAAATCTGGGCTTGCATTTGGAAATACTGTGCTAGGACTCATGTTTTCAACATATCTTGAATTGCAGAAATCAAAACGTGTGAACCTTAAACTTGTAAAGTTTTTTCTAAATGTTGGTCCTTATCAGAAAGTTGTATATGAATGAATTGTGTAACTGACAGCATAAACATGAATCATATTGTTCCGATCTCGGTTCTAGTTATAGAATTGTTGTCAATTCTCGTGTATTTGAGATATTGTCCGCTTTGTAACGTATCTGAAATATTATTTGCTTCGTAAAACTATACAAAACATAGACAGATTCAAAATGGTGCGTAGATTAATCTGGGCTTGCATTTGGAAATACTGTGCTAGGAGTCATGTTTTCAACATATCTTGAATCGCAGAATTCAACTTGTGAACCATAAACTTGTAAAGTTCTTTTTTCTAAACGTTGGTCCTTATCGGAAAGTTGTATATGAATGAATTATGTAATTGAGAGCATAAACATGAATTATATTTTTCCGATCCGAAGTCTAATGACAAAATTTGAGTTAGTTTTTAATCATCGACCTAAATTTAATCATATAAGGTATTGACATCACTCTCAACCCAAAATCTTAAGACAATGAATTGATGGATGTTTGTTCTTATATAATGTTCTACTTTGTCATTTTTAATCGATGTGTAACTTAGACTCACTTGTCGGAACCGTATGTAATATAAGAGTAGCAATTTTGAAAAAATAATGTTGCAGAATATTGTAGTATTTTAAACTGAAGTTTAATCCTTCTCAGATGTTAAAGAATTGTAAATTTAGTTATTTACCAAACTGTTGTGAATTTTTATCACACTATTGTACAACATTCTGTAATCAACAGAAAAAATAGTGTTGCTGCTGCATGCTTTGTATCTGTCAAACACCTATTACATTTATCAGATGATGGTGGACTTTGTTTGGGGTTTTCCTTACTCTGGTACATTTATCGTATTTTACTGTTATTTAAAAGATTAAAAACGTTTCAACGCGGCTTTATCTTCTATATTTATTTATGTACTCGGTTTTCAATAATTGGAGAAACTTGGTGCTAGTATCCCACTAATTTAAACAATAATGATGATACATGAAGTATAATTGAAAATATATCTAATTAATAATTTCACGTTGCAAAATCCAAACACAACTCAAACCATGAGATGATTCTTCCCCATCCATGGAGTTGCATCATGATATATCTAATATATATATATTAAATATTTTAAATTTATAAATTTTAACGTAAAATTTAAATTTGTTTTTATCATTTTGATAAAATTTAATTCTTAAACTAAAATATTATATAATTATAATTCTATTAACTTAATTACCTTAAATTTTATCAGCATGTGAAATGATATTTTAAGTTATTTAAACTCAAATGTCATCTAAAATACTATTTTATATATAAAAAAATAATATTATTTAATTAAAATGACTATTTATATTTATATTTTTAAGGTTCAAAAACAAAAATATATCAAAAGTTTAAAAATAAAAATTTATTAAAATTTGAGACAAAAATAACTTTCAATTTTGAGTGTAATTTAATTAAAGTTTTAAGAAAATCCTAATAGTCTAGACTAAATACCAAAACATAATTAATGTTTAAATTATTTTTTATTGAAAACTAAAAAATGATTGTATTTTATAAAAAATTAATCTCAAAATGTTTTAAAATTCCAATTAACAACACCAACTAAACGTTTAGACAATCAATCCAAGGATGGCATAAGAAAACTAGAGATGTCAAAATGGGTCACAATTCTTCATATATTGGTGGTGAGCATATCAAGACATTGGTTCTTGATTTTACTATGATTGTCATCTCATGGGTTACTTAAAATTTATTTAAATATTTGAATACTAATAAATAAATAATTTTTTTTAGGTGAGTTGGTGAGCCAACCCACTTAACCCACCAACCCGTGGTGAGTTGAGCCGAGTTACAAAATTTCTGGCTCACCATAAAGTGAGCCGAGTTGGGTTAACTCATTTTCAACCCGACTCGTGGTGAGCCAACCCGTGTGGGCTGGGTTGACTCACTTTGACATGTCTAAAGAAAACAAAAGTTATAACTTCTTTCTTCAAATTAATTAATAACCAAACTTTTAGACAATGAATCCAAGGTCGGCATAAGAAATCAAAAGTTATAACTTTTTTCTTCAAATCAATTAATCATTAATTGATTTGAAGAAAGAAGTTATAACTTTTGTTTTCTTATGTCGACCTTAATTGATTTGAAGAAAGAAGTTATAACTTTAACTTTTGTTTTTTTATGCCAACCTTTGATTTATTGTCTCAACGTTTAGTTGGTGTTGGATTTATTTTAATATATATATACATATATATATATATATATATATATATATATATATATTAAATATTTTTTAATTTCTAAATTTTAACGTAAAATTGAAATTTGATTTTATCATTTTGATAAAATTTAATTCTTAAACTAAAAAATTAAATAATTATAATTCTATTAACTAAATTACTTTAAATTTTATCAACATGTGAAATGATATTTTAATTTGCCTTTGAATTATTTACATTATTTGATATATTTTAACTCAAATGTTATCTAAAATATTATTTAATATATAAAAAAATATTATTATTTAATTAAAATGACTATTTATATTTATCATTTTTAAGGTTCAAGAACAAAAATATATCAAAATTTTTAAAAAAATATATTAAAATTTGAGACAAAAATAACTTTCAATTTGAGTGTAATTTAGTTAAAGTTTTAAGAAAATCCTAATAGTCTAAACTAAATACCAAAATGCAATTAATGTTTAAATTACTTTTTATTGAAAACTAAAAAATATTGTTTTTATAAAAATTAATCTCAAAATGTTTTGAAATTTCAATTAACAACACCAACTAAACGTTGAGACAATAAATCCAAGAACGGCATCAAAAAACAAAAGTTATAACTTTTTTCTTTAAATTAATTAATAACTAAATGTATAGACAATAAATTCAAGGTCGGCATAAGAAAACAAAAGTTATAACTTTTTTCTTCAAATCAATTAATCAATAATTGATTTGAAGAAAGAAGTTATAAATTTTGTTTTCTTATGCAAACCTTAATTGATTTGAAGAAAGAAGTTATAACTTTTGTTTTTTTATGCCAACATTGGATTTATTGTCTCAATGTTTAGTTGGTGTTGGATTTATTTTAATATATATATATATATATTAAATATTTTTTAATTTCTAAATTTTAACGTAAAATTGAAATTTTTTTTTATCATTTTGATAAAATTTAATTCTTAAACTAAAAAATTAAATAATTATAATTCTATTAACTTAATTACTTTAAATTTTATCAACATATGAAATGATATTTTAATTTGCCTTTGAATTATTTTCATTTGATATATTTTAACTCAAATGTTATCTAAAATATTATTTAATATATAAAAAAATATTATTATTTAATTAAAATGACTATTTATATTTATCATTTTTAAGGTTCAAGAACAAAAATATATCAAAAGTTTTAAAAAAATATATTAAAATTTGAGACAAAAATAACTTTCAATTTTGAGTGTAATTTAATAAAAGTTTTAAGAAAATCCTAATAGTCTAAACTAAATACCAAAACACAATTAATGTTTAAATTACTTTTTATTGAAAACTAAAAAATATTGTTTTTATAAAAATTAATCTCAAAATGTTTTGAAATTTCAATTAAAAACACCAACTAAACGTTGAGACAATAAATTCAAGGACGGCATAAGAAAACAAAAAGTTATAACTTCTTTCTTTAAATTAATTAATAACTAAACGTATAGACAATAAATTCAAGGTCGGCATAAGAAAACAAAAGTTATAACTTTTTTCCTCAAATCAATTAATCAATAATTGATTTGAAGATAGAAATTATAAATTTTGTTTTCTTATGCAGACCTTAATTGATTTGAAGAAAGAAGTTATAACTTTTGTTTTTTTATGCCAACATTGGATTTATTGTCTCAACGTTTAGTTGGTGTTGAATTTATTTTTATATATATATATATATATATATATATATATATATATTAAATATTTTTTAATTTCTAAATTTTAACATAAAATTGAAATTTATTTTTATCATTTTGATAAAATTTAATTCTTAAACTAAAAAATTAAATAATTATAATTCTATTAACTTGATTACTTTAAATTTTATCAACATGTGAAATGATATTTTAATTTGCCTTTAAATTATTTACATTATTTGATATATTTTAACTCAAATGTTATCTAAAATATTATTTAATATATAAAAAATATTATTATTTAATTAAAATGACTATTTATATTTATAATTTTTAAGGTTGAAGAACAAAAATATATCAAAAGTTTTAAAAAAATATATTAAAGTTTGAGACAAAAGTAACTTTCAATTTTGAATGTAATTTAATTAAAGTTTTAAGAAAATCCTAATAATCTAAACTAAATACAAAAACACAATTAATGTTTAAATTATTTTTTATTGAAAACTAAAAAATATTGTTTTTTATAAAAATTAATCTCAAAATGTTTTGAAATTTCAATTAACAACACCAACTAAACGTTGAGACAATAAATACAAGGACGACATAAGAAAACAAAAATTATAACTTCTTTCTTTAAATTAATTAATAATTAAATATATAGACAATAAATCCAAGATCGGCATAAAAAAACAAAAGTTGGCATAAGAAAACAAAAGTTGTAACTTTTATTTTCTTATGCCAACCTTAATTGATTTGAAGAAAGAAGTTATAACTTTTATTTTTTATGCCAACCTTGAATTTATATTCTCAACGTTTAGTTGGTGTTAGATATATTTTAAAATATATATATATATATATATATATATATATATTAAATATTTTTTAATTTCTAAATTTTAACATAAAATATAAATTTGTTTTTATCATTTTGATAAAATTTAATTCTTAAAATAAAAAATTAAATAATTATAATTCTATTAACTTAATTACTTTAAATTTTATCAGCATGTGAAATGATATTTTAATTTGCATTTGAATTATTTATATTATTTTAACTCAAATGTTGTCTTAAATATTATTTAATATATAAAAAAATATTATTTAATTAAAATGACTATTTATATTTATCATTTTTAAGATTCATGAACAAAAATATATCAAAAGTTTAAAAAAATATATATTAAAATTTGAGACAAAAATAACTTTCAATTTTGAGTGTCATTTAATTAAAGTTTTGAGAAAATCTTAATAGTCTAAACTAAATACCAAAACACAATTAATTTTTAAATTATTTTTTATTGAAAACTAAATAATGACTGTTTTTTATAAAAATTAATCTCAAAATGTTTTGAAATTCCAATTAACAACGTCAACTAAACGTTCAAACAGTAAATTCAAGAACGACATAAGAAAACAAAAGTTATAACTTCTTTCTTCAAATTAATTAATAACTAAATGTTCAGAAATAAATCCAAGATCGGCATAAAAAAACAAAAGTTATAATTTTTTTCTTCGAATTAATTAATGATTAATTGATTTGAAGAAAGAAGTTATAACTTTTGTTTTCTTATACCGACTTTAGATTTATTCTCTCAATGTTTAGTTGGTGTTGTTAATTGGAATTTCAAAATATTTTTAGATTCATTTTTATAAAAAACAGTTATTATTTAGTTTTCAATAAAAAATAATTTAAGCATTAATTGTGATTTGGTATGTAGTTTAGACTATTAAACTTTTCTTAGAGGGTAAGAAAATTTGGTGATATTCAAATGAGATTTTAAAAGACTAGAAAAGGCATTTAGTATTCAAATTTATATAAATTTTAATAATTATTTTGCTATTAGGTTCTTATAGATTTTGTATCCTTTTATTTGTATGTATAAATATCATTTCTACAAAATAATCTTACTTGGATATATGATACTTTTCCGATCTCAAAGAGTAGTATACTTCTCTCTTTCAATTTCAACTATTTTCTAACATTCTGTTTCTTTATATTGTTTTGGGTTATTGATTTGCATAATCAATTTTGGGATTATTATTATTATTAATTTGAATTGAGTTGAAGGTGATCAATTAACGTAACCTTTCATTATTTTTTATAATTTTATAGGTTTAAGTACTTATTTTTTCCATAAGTACATCAGAAACAATAATTTGGGAAAATTTAATTTTATGTTTGATATCTTTTTTTTAGTGTTTTTGATTCAAAATGATTTTAGAGAGTTCAAAACTAATACCAATCACTCGAAGCACAAATTCAAATTTTTCCCTAAATCAAGATCAAACAACTCAAATATCAAACAGTTTAACATATAACTCATCAATGCAACACAACACATCACATCACAATTAACTACTAAGATCATCGGTTCACATCAAAATTCAACGATTTTAATCATCAACAACAACATGATCACAAATTCAAACTGAATAGCATACCATATATTTTTCACTACTCACATACACTATTCAGATTACAATAAAGAACACAAAATTTCAACAACTCATACTAGCTCCCTTTATCTCAATAGAACTATCCCAAAGCTCTAAGACAACAACCACACCTTCAAATTATAAGATGCTCTATCTACACAGAAAATCACAAGAATGATTAGGACACATCGTTATGATCATTGATTAGCAAAGACTCTTATAAAAGATGAAAACCTTATATGTAGGTAGAAAAAAATCTCACATGCAACATAAACAAAAGAAGACCAAGAAAAACCATTGAAACTTAACTTACGCGAACAGAAAAACTGATCGATCCAAATTGAATAGTTCACCACGATTATCAATCCTACGATCTTAGATGTTCAAGGCAAATAGAGGAGGTGAACTCAGAGAGAAGTTAGATAACTATATAAAAATAATATCTAGATAAATAATGTATTTTAAAATAATGAAACTCGTTTTTAAAATTATATTTATACTACAACTTTTTAATATTAAAATAATCGAGTCTTATTATGTTTAAACCACTATTACTTTTAAATGTCATTCTTCTTCAGAGCTTCACATAAGTTACTATGACCTTCACTAATAAAACTCCATTAAAATTAAATATTTTTGTAATGTCTCTCTTTATTTATCATATTAACACAGAGCTAAATAATATTATTTATTATGAAATTAAAAAATAACTTGGTATTATTCAAATGTTTTTAAAGAAATATAATGATGTCATAAAAATAATTTCATAAAACTTATAAATATTTTTAATTTAAAAAGTAACTATATATAAAACTACATAATTTATAACTTCCATAATCTGTAAAAATATAAATTAAAAGTTATTTTTTACACATTATATATAATTCCAGTAAAAATATCATATTTAAACTTGATTTATAATATATTGTTTTATTATTTAATTAGTTATCTTATGTGCATCAAATATTAAATATCGTTATAACTGATCGTACTTTATTTTATTCTATTTAAATAATCTTCAATACTTATTATGTGGAAAATAATAAACATTTCCATTTAATTGTCTCAATTACCTTATAATAGGTTGTAGGAAATAAAGTAATAAACAACACCATGGTGTCCACACTAATTAATTTTAGATCTTTATGGTTGACTTTTAAGTACAAAAATATTGAATCTATTTACCTTTTCCTGTTGAATATTTTTATAAAATTTGAAGAGGATTATTGAAATATTAAGAGACAAAAATGTATAAGATTAACATAAAATTAGAAGCGCACTGGTCAATAATGAATTTCTGGTATATAAGAATTTCCAAATTTTGAATTGACTTATAGTTCAAAGATATAACTGGCCTCCTCCATTGACCTCTTCATAACAATTTTTTCTTCAGAACCCATTCTTCTCTCTCTACCCGTGTAGAATACTTATTACCTAATTAACTTGTAAGAAAATTGTGTATACTAAAATCAATAATAAAAAATGTATTTTTAGTGGTATAAATTATTTAAAAGGACCAATTTAAAAATATGAGGACTAATTATAAAATTTATGGAACAATTAAATGTTTTTCTTTTTATTCACATTTTCTTAATCTTCAACTTTTTTGCGCATATTTGCAGAATATATGAAGAATCATAAGCATGTCTATAGTTTTATTGTCTTGACAAAAAAAGTTAATAATCGATGTCTATACCTATACCTATATTGTTTTCTCTGTAAATATTTTCTTTCAAATTGTATTCTTTAAATAAATGTTACTTTAAATTAAAAATAATTACATTTGTTTTCCTAAATGACCGTTAATTTAAATTTTATTATTTCTATAAACTAAATTAATTATGTATAATTTATATTTCTATATTTTTATGTAATATTATATAAAGAGAATTTTTTTGTTCTTTTTTACATTTATTTTTTAAATAACGTTTTTTTTATCATACAAAAATTGAACACACGTATATGCATGTAGTACTACTTGTAATTTAATAATAATAATTTGTCATTCTTTAATGTGAAATATTTTGTCACGTTTTCAAGATATACACGTCTTCGTTGGCATATGATGAAAGAAAAAAAAATGCGGTCAAATTTGATTTCTGCATATCTTTTCATTCTATGACTTTAATAAATTTTTTATCTCCGAGTTTTGTCTTAATTATTCGATGTGATTTTTTAATTTGTTTTAACATGGCTTATATTTATTAAAGAAAGTTTTTTTTTTTTAAATTGGTATTAATATTGTTTTGAATGTGACGTGTAGTTTTAAGGTGGTTGGATTTAACTAACGTAACACTAAGGTAAAGTTATAACAATATTATGTATCATCAACACTGTCAGGTTGTTATCCTTTAAATTGGTGATCAACACTAATCTAATAGAAATAACATTTAGTTTATATATTTTATATTGAAAAGCTTATCACTTCAACCTATGGTTGTTTTGAAGAATATTAAATAAAGTTGTCAAAACGAGTAACTCGGTTCAATCCATCATGGGTTGATGATTTCGTGAGTCAATCCAATCTAACTTACTTTTTAGCAAGTCAAAAAAATTTGAACTTAACTCGGCCCACCACGGGTTGACGGATTAAACGGATTGGCTCACGAGTTCACTTAATTAAAAAAATATTTTATTTTTTTTATTTTTTCAGTCAAAACTAAATTATAATTATAATTAAAATATAAATAAACTTTAATACAATCCAAAATAAAAAAAAATACAAATTATTTATGTGTTGGCTAAAAAAAATAACCTAACATGACCTAAATATAAAGTTCAACTTAATAAAAATACTGTGACCTTTTTATGGGTGAGCCAACCCAGCTCACCATGGGTTCAACCTGGATAAGTTGGGTTCTAGATGAGTCGGGTCAAAAATCAACTTGTATTGAGATTTGTAAAAAAATTTCAATCTAATTCGGCCAAAACCCATGGTAAGCCAGATTGACTCGCGGGTTCAACTCATTTTGACAATTCTAATATTAAAAATGCATGATTAGGGATTATAGGTCTATATCCAAGATATGTCTAATTAGTAATCTAACCATTAGTTAGAAATAAGTAATTAAATTTCTTATAATCAAATTGTTGATTGTGTGTAGGTTGATCTATATATATCTATATACAAATTCACTTTAACTCTAAAGAATATTCCGTTATAAAGTTAATAAAGTTTAACAAAAAAAATATATTTTCAAGTACTACAAGTTTTTAGTCTTAAGATTTTTTTAGTACTCCATAATTTTACATTACAAAATTTTGAATTATTTTTCCTACAAATTCAAATACATGACAATTCCAATTTAAAAAGGACACTCAAAATATGCTCATTTATCCTTTAAACCATAACATTAATAAATAATAAATAAATGTAAAAGGATATTTTAGAAAATATAAGTAAATTTCAAGATATACATAAATGGCAAGTTTGAAGACCTTTGTATCGAAGAAATACTTGTAACAAGAAGTCTATAATCGATGGAGCTGTATTAAATTAATCTAGATAGTTAATACAAAATTACGTTAATTTTAAATAATTAAATTGATCAATTTACTAATAACCTTGAAGCAACAATAAATATAATAAACATATATAATAAAGAAAGAAATACTCAAGTCTTATTTCCACTACCACCACACAACAAGATTTATTATCAATTCTTATTGTCGACATCAAAATATATGTATCAATAATATTCAATAATATTATTACTATTTATTCAATATTTTATATAACATTGCATATTTTTAATGTGTCAAGGAATATAGTACAATAGGATCCAAATTAAATTTTGAACTCTATAAATAATTTTTATAATGAAAATGACTATGAGGTATCATATTAAATAATATAAAAATCATTAAATAATTTTATTTTAACAAATTAATTTTATATTTAATAATATAAAAATTTCTCTCATCATAGGTTATCATCATTCAACATTTTTTTCTACTCTTTTTAATTTATTTTACTATTGGAGGTAATTATGATTATCTGACATGTTATCATAATTTTATTATTTTTTGATTTTTTGTATGTATCATAGAAATTATAAATGACATCTTTATAACACTTATGAACATTTATGTAAATAAAATAAAACTACATTAATATTCATTTAATGTCACAATGAATTATCAATTTTTGTAAAATTAAATATTTATTAATTATTCTTAATTTGTACCCTTAGGATATTAGTTAACAAGACCATATGTAAAGAATGCGGACAGAGAGTGTTCTCATGTTTTCACTAATGTGATATATTATATTTAGTTGAACGTAATATTAAGGAAGTATATATTATTAAAATCATAGAATATCTATGATAAATTAATTAAAATAGTAGAGAATAAAATAAATAAATTTAATTATCATTTTTGAAGAGAAATATGTGTCGTATGATAATGAAAATATTAAATTTTTATTTGTAAACTTAACGAATTATGGACCATGTATTCCCTAAATAATCAAGGAGACTCCTTAAAAGGTAAATTATGATTTTTATTATTATATCTACTTACAATCATTTGCTACATATTATTTTTGTTATTTGCATATATATACATATATATATATATATATATATATATTACTAAAAACATTTACTTTTTATAAATAGTAAGATTTTTTAGCATCAATCTTTGTTGGGTTAAGTATGTTTTTGGCTAAAGTTCACGGACTAAAAACATACTTAACCCATATTTATTTGATCTCCCAATTTAAGTAAATTTTGATGATGTAAATACATGATACTTTTAATTCATACGTTTTTGTTTTAACAACACATAAGAAAACTTTGATGATGTAAATACATGATACTTTCAATTAATACATTTTTTTTAACAACACACAAGCACAAATCGACATTAACGATTTACAAATACTGATAACTTTTGTTATAATACAAATATTAAAAAAAATAAAAAATAAACACACATGTGCGATAACATCTACGTTTCCGTTAATGTACTATAATATATTTAATTGAACATAATATAATAAAAGTATAATTATTATGAATAATATTGAAATCATAAAATATCTAAGATAAATTAATTAAAATAAAAACAATTAATTATCATTTTTAAGAGTTTTGTATCCATATTTCATTATTTCAAATTTATTCTTAATTATTTTATAAATAATTTACTTTTAATCATTATTTTAATTTTTTTTTTCTTAAATTGTTATTTTAAAAACTTTTTGTTTGGACTTTTTTTTTTAATTTTACTTTTAACGATTATTTTAAAAATTAATTATATATTTATTATTAATCTTAACTTAAATTTTTATAAAAATTTAAAAAATCGAACACACATATCCGACGACGTTTATATATTCACTGTTTATATAATAAATTATACATTAATAAACAATTATAAATATATATATTATTTGTGTTCTGAATAATCTAAAAATGTAAAAATAAAGAATCACATAATAAATCATATTGATGTATAAATATAACAAAATTAATAATATAAATATAATATTCATTTAATAAATTATTTTAGTATACATATTTATATTTTTGCTTGGATTATCGCTCCAACAAAAATAATATAAGATATATTAAATACTTTAATTTTTATAAGTGAAATATACTAAATTATTAAAAAAAGTTAATAATATTTAATGTTAAAAAGTAATTTAAAAATTATATTTTAGTTTACCATTGTTTTCGGTTATTAATTGTAATTGAGTTTTATTGAAAAAAAAATCAAAGTAACAGCTACATTTAAAAAGTCAATTAACAATAATTATGTATGAATTAAACTAAGAATATGAATTGTGTAAAAAGAAATTTCATCTTTACAGTTATAACACGATTCGAATTTGTATGTCCAAAATTTTTAGTTTTTAATTATTTATAATATTATATTATAAATTATTAATATTTGTAACTTGACTAAATTAATATGAAAAATTAATTAACATTTATTAACAAATTTAAACATATCTTTATATATATATATATATATATATATATTAAGAAAAACATTAATAAAATATCATAAATCTACAACATTAAATTATTTTTTAATTGGGGAACAAAAAATAACTATTGATCTTCAGCGTTTTAGTTTTTCTGTCATTTATAAAAGGTAAATTTTTTGTCAATATACAGCCAGAGATTTGAGATATAACAATAATTAAGGAAATTTATAATAAATAAGCAATTGAAAATTTATAGTGAATATAAAGATAATTAAGCCAATTGAATGTTTCTAATATAAATAAATTTACTTTCTCAATAAATATAAATTACTTAGCATAATCTGATAACCAGAAACAACGAGAATGTAAGAATTTTGACTTACTTTTGAACAAAACCCAATAACTAAAAAGAATTATAAATAAAAGTTTAGAGAGTTAAAAAGAAAAAACCGAGACTAGTTTATTATGGCGATGAAGTTCAGAAATATAAATATTGGGATCATGGCTTTGATCTGTTATTATTCTGCGTTTTTTGTCTGTCACATACTCTCTCACCGCTTTACTTTTTGGTAATAAACCCTTCAAAAGAAAAACCGTTTTCTCCGTTTCTCGTCTTTCAACCTTATCTTAGGTTCGATTCTGCATTAGACGCATGAAGGATTCGAATTCGGATCTGTTTGACCCGGTTGTGGCCATGGAGTCCGAGTGGTCGCGCGGCGGTTCAACTTCCGACGCCGATTTCGCCTTCGCCTTCAACGACAGTAACTTCTCTGACAGGGTTCTCCGGATCGAGATCATGCCTGACCCAGTCGACGCCCGACCCGATTCTGACGGCTGCACCACCATTGCCGACTGGGCGCGCCACCGCAAGCGCCGCCGGGAGGATATAAAAAAGGATAACGGTCCTCTCTCTGTTACTCCCTCTATCTATCTGTTTCTGTTGTTTGTTTGGACAAAATAATTTCTAGGGTTTCAATAATTGTTCACTGGTAGAAGTAGAAATGGTTCTGATTTTGCTCGTACTACGTGTTTTTTAACAAAATTAGAAAAAAGGACAACTGAAGGGTTAAAATTGGAAATACAATTTGGGTGTGTGTTTTTGTGTGAATTTGAAAGTTTTTTTTGCCTAAAAAGAGTATGTTAGATGGATATTGTTACGTAGAAGTCTGTGTTTTCAAATTGTATGCTTAATATATATGTCTATGCTTTTTTTGATGCAGGTGCGGATATTGCTTCGGTGCCAGACGAGCAAATTTTGAACGGGAATCAGCCTGATTTGGATGAGTGTGAAAACCAAGATGAGGATGCTGTTGCAATGGTTGAAGAACCCAATTCTGGTATTTGAATTGAATGCCTTAAAAATATTACGCTTGGGGAGAGCTTGAACAAGATGAAAACAGAAGAAAAATATCTCGTAGTTGTTTTTGGTTTTTGAAGTACTTGATCTGGAAATAATTTTTAAACTTAAATGATTCTGGTGAGAAATTGATTGTTGAGTGGTCTAAAAAGGTTTTAGAAAACAGTTTTTAAAATCCAAAAATGAGAAGGGAATCAAACATGCCCCAGTTATAGAGGTTTTTGAGAACTCTTCATTTTACCCAATGAAGTGGTCTAATTTAATTGAATAATATGATTGAAACATGAGTGCGACTTACTTAATAAAGAGAAATTTTGCAGAAAGTATGACATTATCCCTTTGTATGTAAAAGGGAAACGGATATGGATATCTATTGGTTCCTTTTCTTAACTATGAAGTTATCAGTTCTGCTCTATGGGTGTTTGAGTTTTGTGTGGTTAATGCAGGCGATGAAGCTACTAACAGTATTGATTCAGACTGGAGCATGGATTGCTCTGCAGGAGCAGTTGTAAGAGTTAAAACGCTGCATATTAGTTCGCCTATCCTGGCTGCAAAAAGTCCTTTCTTCTATAAGGTATGGATATCGTTGTCTTTATAGGGTGCATTTTGAATATTTTTTCCAAAGTTATGTTTGCTTAGCGGTTTATTTACTTTATTCAGCTTTTCTCCAATGGGATGAGGGAGTCTGAGCAGAGACATGTCACCCTCAGAATTAATGCCTCTGGTAAAAACATAGGAATACGATTTTTAGATTCTTTGTACAATTGCTTTTCTTTTCCCTCAAATGTTTGCTTACAACCACCATACTTCTTCTATGCTGCAGAAGAAGCTGCTCTCATGGAGCTACTGAATTTTATGTACAGTAACACCTTGACTACTACTACAGCACCTGCTTTACTCGATGTCTTGATGGCTGCTGATAAATTTGAAGTTGCTTCATGCATGAGATGCTGTAGCCGGTTGTTGCGGAATATGCCTATGACACCTGACTCTGCATTGCTTTATTTGGATCTTCCTTCTAGTGTCTTAATGGCCGATGCTGTCCAACCATTGACTGATGCTGCAAAGCAGTACCTGGCTGGTCGGTACAAGGATATAACCAAGTAAGTATTTGCCTTTGAATTTTAATTTCAGTTATATTATGTGACACTCAAGCATTACAAACTAATACATATATTGGATGAAGTTTCTTTGCCTGGATCTGTTTTTGTTTTTTTTTTTTCTTTTTCTTGTATTGAATGGCCTTTAATACTCCTCATCGTCCTGCTCTCCTGTTTGTGCTGATATTAAATTTTTTATGTCAGTTGTAGCTACCTTTTGTATTTTGTTTGAATTTTTAAAATTGATCTTATTTTTGGAGACTGGGAAGAGTTGGAACCAAAATTCATATTCATAGGAGAGACTCCTATGTGTGTTCATTGAATCTAATAATTGGTACCCTTGTATATAAGAATCTGGTGGGTGGCTACTACTTTTAGTTAATCACTTCTAGTGTGTTTGATCCTGCTTTTGAATGACCTGTTATGCGTGTCTCTATCAGAGCTATCAGTATTCTGCATTTTTACAATGGCATTCTGAACATATAGTAATAGGTTATAAATATTTTAGAGAGGCTTTCTCTATTTCTCTATTTCCATGACAGAGTCCATTCTCTAGAAAACACCTGTTTCTATGGTTACCACTTTTCACCGTTTTGGTCTTAGTATCACATTTCTTTCTGAGTCTTGTATACGTCCAGGTTCCAGGAAGAAGTTTTGGCATTGCCCCTTGCTGGGGTGGAGGCAATACTGTCCAGCGATGATCTCCAGGTTGCCTCAGAGGATGCTGTATATGATTTTGTGTTGAAGTGGTCACGACAGCAGTACCCTAAACTGGAAGAAAGGCGAGAAGTCCTGGGCTCCCGTCTTGCTCGTTTAATTCGCTTCCCTTACATGACCTGCCGAAAGCTTAAGAAGGTCTTAACCTGTACTGACTTCGACCACGATGTTGCTTCTAAGCTTGTACTGGAGGGCCTATTTTTCAAGGCTGAGGCTCCACACCGCCAACGGGCACTGGCCGCAGAAGACTCTGCTTCTTCAAACCGTCGATTTGTGGAGAGGGCATACAAGTATAGACCGGTGAAGGTGGTTGAATTCGAACTTCCCCGGCAGCAGTGTGTGGTGTACTTGGATCTGAAGCGCGAGGAGTGTGCCAATCTATTTCCATCTGGGCGGGTTTATTCTCAGGCATTCCATTTAGGTGGTCAAGGTTTTTTCCTATCAGCACATTGCAACATGGATCAGCAAAGCTCTTTCCATTGCTTTGGGCTGTTTCTGGGAATGCAGGAGAAGGGATCAGTGAGCTTTGCTGTTGACTATGAGTTTGCTGCAAGGTCTAGGCCAACAGAGGAATTTGTTAGCAAGTACAAAGGCAACTATGTGTTTACAGGGGGAAAGGCCGTTGGGTATAGAAACTTGTTTGCTATTCCATGGACCTCTTTCATGGCTGAGGATAGTCTTTACTTCATCAACGGTGTCCTCCACCTTAGAGCTGAGCTCACCATCAGACACTGACCATCATTTGTAGTTGTGAACTTGTATTCCAGTTGGTAGCCCTGACCTTTGTTTAGATCTCCAATTCTCATTTTCTGTTAACATGTAATCTTTTCAAAGCTAAATATACAGGAATGTCCTTTAAGTGCCCAGTGTTGCATCTGATTGAGGTTAAGTGATTCGCTTAAAATATGCTTCTAAGTGTCGAATTTTATATCACACCCTATATTCTAGCATATGATACGTGGTCTTTGCTGTGGGCACTCGAGGGTTTTATCATCCCTGGTTCCAAGAAATTTGTCAATAGTCTATTCTGTTTGATTTCGTTTTTCGGTTTTGGAGATTTGCTTTATAAAAAACATAAATAGAGTGCTGGGTTTGATCTTTTTCTGCTTTGTTCTTATTCCACTTTCCCAATAGCGTCCGAACGCTGCCTAAATTTTCAATTTTATTTGAGTAATTTAATTCCAAAATGTCTTCAAATTTTCATGGACGAATTCCGATGCATATTCCTAGAATTGATTTGTTTCTAGTTTGGCCTTGTCTGTAATTGCTAACTAAAATCTCCGTGAAACTAACTCTAGAAATCATCTTATTTACTTCAAGAAAAAACTAGTAAGAAGACGGGTTTTTATTTAATCAAAATGTATTTAAAATTTTCGACAATGCCATAATTCTTTTTTAAAATTCTTTTAATACAATGTTGTAAGTCGTGTTCCTAAATAGGACTTTTTTTAAAAGTTGTGATCCAAATTACGACTTTTTTATATTGTATTTTTATTTTTTATTAAAAAATAATTTTGCCGAAAACTGTTTAAATTTATTTTAGAAAAATAAAAATCGTGTTTCATGCATGATTCCTTTAAAATGTTTTTTCAAGAAATAAAAAAGATATGTAAAATGGGAATTATATTTATTGGTGATTTTAAACAAAGTTAGGTAAAAGGTGGTAAAAAATAATTGTATCTCATCATTTCCTAACCTTTTATGAAAATAGGGAGTACACACTTGAGATGTCAATGTACACTTGGAAATAGTATTACTATTTTTTATTCTAACATGTCTAACTTCTTAACAAATTTAAATTAATATTTTACAATAAACCGATGCCTTAAAAGAGTACTTATCCATTCTCAAACCCCAAAATCATATCTATACTATTTTCGTGTATACATTTGTTTTTCACTTTTATCTTTTTGTAATTATTTTTTAAAATTAAAATATTTATTTGGACAATTTTATTATTTTAAAAAAATCATCTTTTAATTAATTTTTTATTTGAAATTTTTTAAAATTTAACTAATTTTTAAATTAAAGTAGTTTTCTATAATGAAAGTGTAAAAGTTATTTATATTTAAATTTATAAGTATAGTAATAAATTTTATTATCATAAAAAAATAAATATACATGCACATAGCACATGTATTTTTACTAATATATATATATATATATATATATATATATATATATATTTTATTCACTTTGACATGTAAATATTTTTTCTTCAAAAATCATATTGCGAAAAACAGTTTCAGTTTATTTTAGTAAAGTAAAATTGGCCTTTCATGCATGAGTCCTCTAAAATATTTTTCAGGAAATTAAAAAATATGAAATGAAAATAATATTTTAATTAGTAATTTTAAACAAAATCATCAATGAAAATATTTGATGTAGAATTCATGACTTTAACCCTTTTGTGTAATAATGTAAGACGTAAACCTTTTGTCTTTTGTTTTAAGCGACAATGATATTTTTTATGAGAGATATACTTTATTTTCAATCTTGCTTTTTGTTTAAAAGTTTGTTGTCATTTAAATATCTTAAGTTTATCTTTTACAAAAAAAAAATTGTTTAAATTAGTATATATCTATTATTATACTTTTATTTTAGTTTTGTAATACAAAATTAGTCGTTGTTTATTCATCTATTCTAAATAATATTACAGACATTTTTTGAAGTTATTACAAGATATAGAGAGAAAAAAAAATCCAATAAGTAGACCGTCAAGACTATTTTAAAGAAATAGATATTGAAGACAAGGATAAAGAAGGAACATCATTGTCATTTGTCAAAAAGGAAAAAAGAAAGGAGTTATAAAGAGAGAAAAAATCATGAATGAAAACATTTAAAGAAAAAGGGTTTGTGATTATAGACATTTGTAAATGCATGATGATATTTTACATCTTAATTTGGTAAGAAACTCTTTAGTTATCTAAATGCTATAATTTGTTGCTGAATACGAGAAAGGTTTAAAGTCTCCTATTTATCACGATGTTAGAGTATATTATTAAAAAGGTGAGATCACAATATTTAAGATAGTTTGGAGAAATATAAAATTCAATAAAATTGTATTTATAAAGTATAATCTTCAACTTGAAAGGTTAAAGAGGAGAAAAAAAAATTGGATCTTATATATTTATATGATATTAAACCAAATGATGAGTGGAAAAATAAGATCTTTACCTACTAAAAGATGTTTTATTAATGAATATACAAGAATATTTGCTGAGATTTTAAAACTTGTACAATTAAATTGATCATAAATATTACGATACTTTTATTTTTTTTACTTATTTAATAGGTTAAATAAATTTAACTAGGAATGTTGATAAACAGAGAAAATCTACCATACTACTAACAAAAGAAAATGAAAATAAAATTGAAGATACAGTTGTGGAGGAAAATTATGAGAATGAAATGCCATATTAGAAAAAAAAAATAAGTGACATTCCAGAGACAATAAATGAGAATATAATACTAAAATACTTAACTTTAGATACAGGAATTAGTAATTTGCTTTTTTGTGTGTGTGTGTGTGTGTGTGTGTGGGTGTGTGTGTGTGTGTGTGTGTGTGGGTGTGTGGGTGTGTGTGTGTGTGTGTTAT
>Ga0214544_1003853_pt1 | contig 30631 bp, 18 predicted proteins | sample CNSS3metaG_FD_160074 | JGI IMG/M metagenome (GOLD analysis project Ga0214544, IMG submission 160074) | Root nodule microbial communities from cowpea collected in UCLA plant growth center, Los Angeles, California, USA - CNSS3 | ecosystem: Host-associated > Plants > Roots > Nodule | place: USA...
GAGGGGGGGGGCCTTCCCCCCCCCCCCCCCCCAATATTTTTGATATTTTTTTAAAATTTTATGTATATTTTTTATTTTTTTAATTATATTTATATTTTTGAAATTATTTTAAATTATATATTTTTAAATTTTTAATTTTTTTTTAAATTATATTTAGTATATTTTAGAAATTAATGGAAATTAAATTGTGTGACTTTTTATTTCTTTTATAAAATACAACCTTTAATCTTAATAAAGTTGGTCATTTAGTTTTTTTAGTCTCAATTTGGTTTCGATTTTTTGAAAAGTTGATGCAATTTGGTTATTTTTATTAAATTTTTTGAAGCGGATCAAAAGATTTTTCATCAAAATTAACACTAGGATTATGTTAATTGCACCAACAAAGCAAAACATTCCTATTAACCGTTTCAATTTTCAACAAATTGAGACTAAAAAAACATTATACAATCAACTAGACATTTTTGGACAAATAAAGAAACAAAAAATAATAATTAAACAAAATATTTATTAAGATATTTTTATTTCTTTCTTATTATCTTTCTAATTTTTCACAAATTGTATTCATCTCTCATTCTCGTGTGTTTTCTTTTTTGTTTTTGAAGAAAAAAATTAGACACAAACTCATTATTATTATTTTTATTTCTCATTTGAAAAAAAAAAGTAACTCTCTATCGTCTTACCTGATAATAAAATATTAGTTTAAGAGTTATTAACATGATTTTTTATCTTACAAACCTTTTACAAATTCATTTTTATGAATATACAAGAAAAAAAAAATTGTATTCTAATATTATTTTGAAAAAATATATTTATACAGATGGAAAATAAAATAATAGATTTATTTTTTTAAAATAATAAAAGAGAAGTTATTCGTGAAGATGAGAATAAATACATTCTACTTCTTCATATATTTTGAAACATTATACTAATGGTCTAATCTAATAATCCAATTGTTGAGTTTAAGGAATTATTTTTTGAAACATTATACTAATAATCTAATTTAATGAACAAAAAATTATATTATTTTGGTCCCTCCAACATTTTTAGTCAAGATCCGCCACTGCTCAACCCGGATAATTATGCGGAACCTATGCCAACCACTGTGATATTCCATACTTCTTTTAACACAACTAAGCCATTCCAATTCTTTCTAGTTTAACTCATGCATCAATCACCTTCCCTAATATCATATCCAACATTTCTCAGCCTTGCTTTTGCGTACCAAAACTAACCCTATTCTGAATTTCAGTCTCACTGCCAAGCTTAGGTTCACCCTCACTGTTCTGCGCCTATCGCCTGGTGGCACGATATGTCCTGCTAGGTAGTGCAGCAGTTTCTGGAATTCCCAAAACTGCTGCTGCACCTACATGAGTCCTCAACCTCAGTTTTCTCACGAGCTTTTCAATTAATCAACCACTCCAACGATTTAAGGTTTATAATCCTTTTATACTGATTCCAACATACATAATTGTTTTAACCTTCTCTGCCTAATCAGATCCAGAATCTCAGCCCCAAATTCTTAACCCTAAAATGTATTCATACAATTTCTCATCCAAATTAGCCTCTAATTACATATAATCCAAAGAAATATGACGCCTAATCACTCACAAACATTTGTGACTTTAGTTTCCCCCACTTCGAATCAGCCTAGAACCCCAAAATCATCAAAATTGAGTCAAATTGACTCACGTCGCCTGGCGGATGTTCATCACCGCCAGACAGTCCAAACAAAATCCCAGAAACTGGGTAGCAGCCAACCGTTGCCTGGCAGCTAGACTCGTACCGCCAAGCGGTTCCATCTTTGCAACCCAGAAATGACACAAACCATATGTGTCGCCTGGCGGCAGTTCTTTGCCTGCCAGGCGGTTTCTGGAAAAATTCTAGAAGACACGAATTTCAATGCAATTGAAAACTGATCATACATATACATGCTATAATTCATGCATTTACGAATAAACATAAATAGAACGTGGCCAACTCCCCTAACCTGGTTTCCTTGCTTCAAAAACAATGTTATAGCTCCCTTTTCTTTATCACCAATGGTCTCCTTAGCACCACTTCAATTCCATTCTTCTAATTCACTCTCTAATCACTACTTTACCTTAAATTCGTGTACCTCACAGAGCTCTGAAAAAACCAGCCTCTAAACCCCTCTATTCTCTCACAATTTGTCTTTTAAAGGTGTCTTAATTAGAAATTATGAAGGGGAAAACGAAAATACATTAAGGCTGAAGTTAATTGCCATTCAAAGTCACTTATGGGTTGTTTTTCCAACCTTCCTTGGCTGCCCATTCAGCTAGGGTTTTCTCTACCCTTTCATATTCATGCCAAAAGTAAAATTGACAAAAAAATAAAGCCTAATTTGGTTCTACCAAGGTTCAAACCCATAACCATGCCAATGTTCAATTCAATGCACAACTATTTAACCAATTCATGTTTCGTGATAATTAACATAATTCTATAATTATGTTGTCACTCATCATGATCTAGCATACTATTAAAATACCGAGAAATTAAATAACATACAATTGGCATATATAGGACTTGAACCCAAGTTCTTTTGCAAAATAAAGTACTCTTAACCATTTGAACTAGTACTTTTCCATGTTATACATGTCAGAATTAAATGCCATAAAGGCTCCCACGGGTGAGGTTCGTCCCGCTAGACGATACTTGCAGAGATAGTGATTTTTGAGGTGCTTGGCGCCTGGCGACAGAAAGATTTTGTTGGAGAATTCCTTGAGTTGTGGCTCGGAATGACATTCTTTGAATTGTGTTTTGGAATGGAGGGTAAACACGTGGTGATCCTAGGCTGTGGCCTGGTGAGTGGTATTAGTGTGAGTGTGCGAGTTGTGGCTCGTATAGATGTTCTCCATTTGATTCAACAATCAGAGGTTGTGGCCAATGATGTGTTAATCTTGTGTTGAGAGTACGAATTGTGGTTTGTATTGGAAACTCCATCTAGCGTCACAGAGTGTGGTTCATAACAAGATATTCACGCACGTGTTTCTATGAGTATTTGCTTGTAGATGGTGGAACTAGGAGTTGTGGCTTGTGGCAGCAAAGGACATCTTGGTGTTAACATATTATTTCCAGATTTAACACACTAAAAACTTAATCTTCAAGTGGATCTTCATCAATCTTCATCAAACTCATATGATCTTCATGCACATGACTTTATCAATTCTTCGCTTTAAGCTTGCTTGTGCCAACACAAGGGAGATCTCGTATGACGAAAGACTAATGATGCCCGAAAGAAATCCGCTCATGGAAAGCTCACACAAAACTTGGAAGGCCCTAATCGAGTGGTGAATGATCTAGATAATGGAGCATATCGATTGAAGTACCTAAGCAGCAAAGAAATACCCATCACTTCCAACGCGACTCATTTAAAAATATATTTTAGTTAAGATGTAACCGATTGGCCGTATCAATAAAATCATGTGGTCAAAGGGTGAGTTCCTACGAAACCCCGTTCGATTGAAAAACATACCTAATCGATTAAAGGACGTGCCACCATAAGGCCCTGATCGATTAGGAAATCCTCAACTTGGTCTAGAGAATTACAAGTTCCTTACCAAGGACCGAAGCGGTCAAATTACGAGTCCCCACGAGACTTTTTCGAACCAAAAGTTGTATGATTAAAGGACGCGCTCCTTCGAAGTCTCGATCGGCAAAAAATGTTATCATACTTGATCCAGGGAACTACAAATTCCCTTCCAATGACCTAAGCAGTCGAACGACGAAGTCCCCGCGGGACTCCATCCAACAAAAAATATATAAATTGAAGGACACGCTCCCATGTAGCCTCGATCGATCATGAAGAACAATTGGTTAACTTTAAAAGAGCTTGACTAGAGTCGTATCTCATCTATTCGACCACTTATTAAGTTAAATTATCTTAAACAAGTTAAAATCCTGACCGCGAATAGATTAAGAAGCGAATAAAGCATTAACGGAGAACGACAAAATAGAAAGCAAAATATTTCCATTAATATCCAGACAGGTTACAAAATATTGGGGCGATCGATATCGATCGACAACAAAATAGCCGATCAAGACTGATCAACCTCGTCCAAAATACATTGAAAATTAAAAATAAACTAAACAAAAGTCAAATAGGCTTGGGGTGAAAACAGTCAAGATCTTTTTTATATCATCCGGAATATTGACAAGGGACGAATGAGTATTAACAATAGTAGGCCCGGGGTCCTCAGGGGCGTCGTAGATGTTAACGAGCTGCCCGTTGACCACATCAAACTTAATATCAAAGGCATTAGGTCGATTGAGCGGGATATGAACAAAGTATGCCGCCCGATTCAGCGTCATTTGAAATTTGATCTCGTGTTGCGTGAATACTTGCTCGTCGGTAATGAGAAGCTCGGATTCTAAATCTTGGCATTTTTTGGCCCAAGTCTCATCTGACCGCTTAGTCAATAGATCATCGAAGCGATGTTGCAACTTGCGTAGCTCCTCGGCCGCCCCTTTCCCTTTTCATGCACCTGACATGCTCATACTTGATCAGAGCAAGTTGTTGGAACTGTTTCGACATATTGGTTGCCGAAGTCTTCAATTCCTCCTGTTCCTTCCAGGCGGTAGTCAGTTCCTTTTGCAATGCTTCCACTTGAGATTGATCACTCATTGGAAATCGGGAGGTCAGGACGGTCAGGCGCAAAATTAACTCATGGGTCATTGGGAGAGCCTCCACCCCAGAGAATTCCTTGATAAATTCTTTCACATCCAAACTTAAGTGATAAGAAACCTTATCACCTAGGCAGAGATCCTCACTGAGCAACACACCAACTAGAGACCCCAATGCGTCATTATGGTGACTCCTCTTAGGAGACTGCTCGGAAGAGCTGGCATCAACCCTACCTTTCTTTTTCTTGATCGCAGTAGTGTTCGAGGAAGGGATAATAGAGATAGGAGGGATATTGAGCACTTGGAAATCACGAGTCCCAACTCGTGACGCGATGGTCAGAGCCTCCACGCTAGGAGTAGGGTCAGTTATTGAGCCCACAGACTGTGTTACCGGACGCGGAGGAACGCTAAAAGAAGTCGCCGCCTTCTTCCCAATGACCGCCCTTTTCATGTAATCAGAATCTTGAGAAAGCAATAAAGCCTTTGTGTTTACAAACAGAAAGCAAATTTAGATAAATTAATATTATCCAAAAAATAACCGTTCGGCTCCAAAAACCACTAACCCCAGACTACTCTGGATAAATCCTTGGAAAGCAAGCATCAAATTAAAACCCTGGCCGAGAGCTTATCAGGGAGCTTTTTAAGGATGGTAAGGTCAACTTCCTCAGTGGGGGTCATTTGCTCCTCAAGCCAAGGGTCGACCTTTTGAGGCATGCGCGTCTAATGAAGGGAAACTTTGGACAGTCAACCTCGTCAAAAAACCACTTGCATCCTAGAGGGGTAATAGAGAACTTGAAAAAATCGGTCTCTATTAAAACCCTTATAGGAAGCAAGGTATAGACCGATTGGACTTTTGGTGCGGTTATGACCGATTGGACTTCTGGTGCAGTTATGAAGGAGATCAATCCCTTAGAAATGGTGGGACAAAGTTTATAGAAATAAAAAAAAGAACGGCATGGTTGGAACTAGTCCTTCTGCTTGGCACAACAGGTTGAATGCTTGCATAGACACCCATTGGGTGAATCTGAGTTGGATCATAGTTAATCTTCCTCAGAACATTCGTTTGCTAGTCCTCAAATGGCATAGTTAGGTACAGGTCATGAAAGAAGTAAGCGTAAACATAAATAAGTCTAACTTCGCCCCCTCTTGACCATGGCACACCCTTTCGTTACTGACGCAAACCTTCATGCAAAGCGAACCATCTTCAACGACGCCTTTGAAGAAACCATTCATAGCCTGGAATGAGAGGAAGGTTCAACTTATCACCCTCATCAGCAAAGTCAATCTTTACATGAACCCTATCCTTTCTCTCCAATCATAGTTGGCCTCATTCCATAGCCTCTCGAAATCCCCACCATTCTCCTTCGATGAATCGTTCGTCCCCTTATTAATATGTACACGTGTGGAGCTATTGCTCGACGACATTTCCTTGCCGAGCGAGCCCTGGGTCTAACAAGATGTCACTGATAGTGACGAAGATGACTTATCATCTCACCAATCCTTGCCATTTCAACCAGAATACTCATCCAAACTAGATACAATGAAACAACAGTAGCAGCCATTGTTTCCTGAAGTTAAGAAATCGACCGGTACACGAAGTAGAAAGAGAAGAAACTGACCAGACCACACATTACTATTTATAGGCAAAAATTAGGACATATGGCAACACCTGGACCAACGGATCAAGGAGCAATCAATGACTTAGAAGGCGAGGCGCTTCATATCCCAACTGACAAGCATGAAACACGAAGTGTCACAACCCCACGAAATGTCACATCCTGAGTCCTAACGGCTAGCTTTATCTCAAACCCTTTTAGCTTTAGCTTCTAACCTCGCTCAAAGAAATTTGCACAACGTGGATTGGCTCCAACCGTGTCACCAGTTGCACATCATTGGTTGTCTTACGAACCAACGATTGGGGTTTGAATTCGTGAACGGTTGATGTGGTAGTCACTTCGAAATGAAATTGGTAGTCAACAATCGAATGGCAGACCCATTTGGTTTATAAGTCATGTACTAAATTATTTGTTCTTTATCTTCGACCACACGCGCATAAGTAGTTCTATGGCCACATTTGCTTTGCCAACAACAAACTAAAAATTACATTGGAACCCTTATTGAAAGCAAACCATCCACTTCTTAAATAATCACGATCATTATTCGATGTGGAATTGATCAACACTGGTCATGACTTGCCATTCTCATTTGAGAGTCATGTCAAATGATAACCTCGTTCGTAGAACTCAACCTATATATCATATCATTTATGCGTCAACATCGAGCGATCCGTTAGTCTTTAAAGTTTTGAGTCTAGAGGTATAAATCTATGAATCAACAATGCCGAGCGAGCAAACTAAGGATTGTTTTACAACAACCATTTCCCAACAAGTGTACTACTAGTACGTATTACTATTAACAAGTGTCATCCATAGGGATTTAGCAAGTATATTTGTAGTTTTATTTTTGGGTTTTTGATTGATAGAGAGTGCAAGTAAATAAAAATAGTAGTAATTAGATAGATTGAATGGAGTAGGGGCTATGAATTGATTTCATCTCATCTTCTTATACTAAATCACTACCATCTTGTTTACTTACTATGCAAATCATTCAATGTCTTGAGAGCACTCTTTCTATGTAGATCTAGGTTCATCCTTAATACACTAGAACCTAAGGACTCCAAACCTAGTGTGATTCCTCAACTCCTGGTAGAATGATTCCTTGCTTTAATGTGTAAGACTCACTCCTCCAACATCCACTCTAGTATTCCATGGAGTATCCAGTACATGTATGATTATTTGATTGGACCATAGTTTGAGATCGAATTTCCAACTCAATCCAAACTAGTTACATAGATTGAGTGATCAAGTCATCATTAAGCATAAATCAAACCACAAACAATTGAATGAAAGGACATGTAAATACCCAAGGAGTAGAAGTGAATAGAATCAAAATTGATTACATCAAACCTGGACACGAGGGAGTTCAACTACTTATAGAATATTGTAATGCAATTTAAACAACGTCTACACATAAGATCTACAATAAGAGCACATCCCTCGTGCCTCACAAACCCTGTTCTATCTTACTACTACATTTTGGAGCCTTCACTCAATGCCTGTAATGAAGACCCAAGGTCTTTATTTGTAAAACTTTTTGGGCAGTGCTTGGCCAAACTTTTGGTGCTTAACCATAAGGGATACTTCACAAGTGGGTTTCCTTCTCAGCTCAACCCATTGTCCTTATGCTTAACACGTGACCTTTCCTTCTTGGAAAGGTTTTCTTGGTTGCTCAGCCTCATGGATTTGGGCTCCAGGTTTCCTTGCGAAGAGGGTTTCCTCATGAGGCTCAGTTCCATTTCTTGTGCTCAGCTAGAAAGTCCAAATATGTTGTCCTATCTTTTCTACTTCCATGGCTTAGCTCCAATAATGTGACTCAAATGCATACTTGATATTTTCTTTTATTTTTACTGCAAAACAATAAAATATCATTATAATTCATAAAACTCTATTTCTCAATATCTCATTTTGTATCATTTTGTATCTTAAGCTAAGGAGGTTTCTTTTGTACACAAATAGCATCATTTGATACATGATAAGGGTCAATTTCAAATGGAAAATTTACTTAATCTTGACACTTATCACAAAGATAAGGAGTGAGGCCGCTCGGTGCCCATCACCTGTCGGTAGAGACAATTTAGTAAGTGCCATTGTAATTAAAGATAAACAAGTCAGTAATCAAGTTTAAAAAGCAATTGGGCCTCGATTAGGCCAACACTAATCAAAGGCCTTTATAAAAAACTAGAAATAGGATTCAAAGGTAATTTGGTAAGGACTTTTTACCACGCATTTATTTCAGTATTAATACCTTATTCCAAACAAACGACTACTAACTTAAGCATCAGAGCCTTATCGACAGGTACCCCAATCGAGCGGAGCATCGAACAAAGATCTTGTGCGAAGACTTGAAGATTAGACAAAGTGTTTTAAGTAGACGCCCAGTCCCTACACTTGAAACATTAAACATGATCTTAATTTTAACTACATTGCTAACTGATACAAATGTTCTCAATAGCATATAACTGCATAAATAAAAATAATTAATATTGTGATTAGACAAAAGAATGTAATGAGTAATTATATAGGTTGCTAAGTTTTTAACTTCAGGTAACAACAATGAATAGGCTCACAATAGTTCTAATCTTTATGAGAATATAGTTTGGTGGTATTGCCCATATTAAGAAAGAATTGAAGTGATACTATGTTTGAATTTACCACTCACAGAAACCAGAGGGTGTGTAAAATACAATCTTATTATGGTTTTGAGACAGTTGAATCAATAACCCCTTATTACTTATGGTTTGAATGAGATCTAGAAATGTTGTCTAAGATTATGAAAGCTTGGAACCAAATAGTGGAAAAAGGAAAATTTGAGAGTTGTGGTACATATAAAAGTTACAACCAATATATATATATATATATATATATATATATATATATATATATATATGATAAATAAATATATATATTAGGATCATTATATTTTATTAGTCAATTTATTATAGTGATCTAATTAATTATATCTATGGTTCATAGTATATAAATGTCATAAAAATATTAACTATGTAGATTCCTATAATATTATAATTTATTAAAGGGCCAAATTAGGAATATTGACTCTCAAAAAAAGAAACCTACAAAGGTTACAAAAGCATTATGGTCTCCATTTGAGAGAACGTACAAATTTATTTTGTTCCTTTCTCTTCCCCCCATCAGAAGAGAAAGTCAAAAGGGAAACTCTAGGTGCTCTATAGTTGGAAGACCGTATATCAGTATCACATATTGTTCCCATTGGCTAATCCCAATCTTGGTTGGCTTCCGCATTCAATTCTTTATTGTATTGGGAACTGCTCTAGGGTTTACTTCTCTTTTATGTTTTCATAATCTAACATTGAAAACATAAAAAAAGTTTGAAGAAGGACATAATAAAGTTAAAGAAGAAAGAGAAGAAATAAGAGAGAATTGGTTAAAACTCATCATGAAACACACAAAAGATGTTCAAAACAGGCAACTCCTTGAAGATGGTAAAAAAATGACAGAATAAAAGAAGAGAATAAACACAAAAGGAAAAGTTGTTTTGATGTTGCCAACAAAAAGCTTTACATTGAGGAACTAAAATATCATGCATAAAGCCTTAATAAAATGATTGAAAGCTACCAAGAAGAACAAATACTTTAGGCACAAACATTTATGAATTGGGTTCTTCAAATAAAACAAATGCTTAATGATGCCTAATTCTAGTTTCGAAGGCTTGAAGGAATGATAGATTCATTTCCTACACCGATTGAAGTTCGTGAGTGTATTGAACATTGTAAACACATGATAAACCTAGTGAAAAGTATGGTTAATAGTGGTGATTAACATTTTAGGCTTCATAAGTAGAAGCATTTGTATTTTATACTATATTAGCTTTGTAGTAAATTATTTGTGATCCGTAAGGGTAACTTATAAGCATGACCAATAAAAATACAATTGATAAGGAATCTTCAAGTGGTACGAATTTAAGGACAAATTTTCTTTAAGAAGGAGAGAATGATAGAGGACTATCCCTAGATTTCATATAAGAAGAACTTGAAGATGAACCTTTACAATTCAAAGGAGCCATGACAAGAGCAAGGAGCAAGAGATTGGAAAATCAAATTTATTCAAGGCTCCTGATGCTACAAGCCACTGGAAATTTAAAGGATATGAAGATCATGGCTTGGAGCACATTTGAAGGAATTAGTTATATTTCTATGTTTTTGGGCTTTGGGCTTTCTTTTATAAATTATTTTATGTTTTTATGTTTTTGGGCTCAAGCTTTCTTGTAGGGTTCTCAGGTTTTCTTAAACTTATGTGCCTATATATAGAGGTACCAAAAACTAATGTAGACACTTTTGAGTCATATTATATGCATTTGCATTATTTGAGGGTTCTCTTAGTTCTTGGATTAGAACTCTGATTCTTATCAACGATTAACATCTTTGTGGCAAATCTTCACTTGACTTATCAATCTGCTAGATTGTGGCGTTCTCCATCCTTATCTTATTCTGAGTTCTTCTCTAATTAATTTTTGTTTGCCTTTGGAAGATTCAAATTCAGAAACGATCATACTCTTTCTTGGATAAGATCATATCAATAATACTACGTTTCAATAAGAAAATCATACATGATATTATATGTCCAAATTAAAATACATATAAGAGGTTTCAAATATCAAAGTCCATAAAGGTTAAAGTAAGTCTAAAAAAATTTGCATTACCTCAACTTTTAGATTGATATAAGAAGGTTTTTATGGATAATGAAAGTTTATATTAATATTTTTCATTTGCCATTAATCCACGAAGGAACTCGAAACTTAATTTTGATAAACATACCTTATAATTGAAATGAAACTTAAAATAAGAAGAATGTGTATACCTTAAATGTATTACAAATGTTGTACTCATTTTTTTTAAAGAGTTTTGAAGATTTCTTTGTAGACAGTATTTTTAATTTTGGTACTTATGTTTCCATCTTCGTCCAGACTTATGATTTTCAATCCTTTCTATGTTTTGACTTTAGAAACAACAACATAGTGTTGTCAATGTGTGAATTTTGGACGTTACTGATATAAATCAACTCTTGTAAGAGATTGTCCTTAATAACTCTTATTAATTGTCATTACAAAACAAAGTGATATTGATAATTATCTTTTTTAAAATTTAGAAGACAATCCATAACTAGAAGGCATTAAATTCATTATTGGTTTAAATATCTTTTGTCCAATTTTTTTCCTATGATCATAGTAGTAGAAATCACATTTGAACAATGAGCTTACTTTAAGTTATTAAGCTTAAATTTGTGTGTAAACCCAACACCAGTGCAGGAAAGCAAAACGACAGCGGTTATTTTTAACTTTTGGTTTCGGGTGGGTACCCGAGGCATATACTACCGAGGTAAAAAGACACTACTTTATGCCTCGGTTATTAACCCGAGGCATATTTGAATCGTTATTGCCTCGATTATAATTCAACCGAGGCATATTAATTATTAAAAAAAAAATTGTTATAAAACCCACAACTCATTCAATTTCTTTTCTCTCACACACATGGGACCCACACCCCACACATTTTTTCTGTTACGTAACACTCTCTCACCTCACTCATAAAACACACACTATTAACTTCTACACTATTTCTCTTCTCTCTTCCAGGGCCTCACTGCACCACTCTCTTTTTCTCATTCACATAACCCACCCATCACACACTCCTCTTCTCTCACAATCACACACTCTCTCACAGAACCCGCACCATACACCCCACTAACTCACACAAAACCCTCACTTCACTCACTTTAATGCACCACTCACACTCTCATCTCACTGCACCCACGACCCAACACTCACACCTCACTAAAACCCAACACACACACACACACACACACTCATTTCTCACAGTACCCACACCTGCATAATTTGTAGAAATAGTACACAAGCAAAAAATTATTTACAAACTCAATCTCCATCAAATTACAAATCCAATTTCTACCATATATCTTAATAATCTTAAATTCAAGATTGAAAATACAAGAGCACACAAACGATGCAGAAAATTAAATCAAGGAGAATCCAAAAACACCCCAAAACGTAAAAATAAATATACAAAGGAACGGGATTAAACAAAGGCAATGCTAGCAGTAGTGGCATCGGAACAACCTCCTCGACGGTACGGTGCAGCGGTGGTGCAACGACGGTGCAGGCGGATTGAACGGAACAACGATGCAGGAAGAACGCCCCAACGGAACAACGATGATGGTTGGTCGAAGAAGAAGAAGATGCGGTGGTGCCGGAAACCTCCTTGACGGTGCAGCGACGGTGCAGGCAGCACAAAGGGCTGGTACGTAGTGGAAGATTGGACCAGGTGTGCGACGCTCAGAGAAGAAGAAGAAGTGCAGAATGTGTGGTGCTGCAGTGTGAAAACATTTGGGTTTTTTTAACCCTAAGAAACGATATTGCCTCGGTTAATTCGAAACCGAGGCATATTGGCTTGCTCATATGCCTCTGTTGGCAGGAGGACCGATGCATAAGTCATCTACTGCCTCGGTTATAAAAGAACTGAGGCATAAAAGGATGTAAAAAATTTCAAATTTTGGAAAAGCGGGAATTGTCAAAATTTTTTACGTTATATGCCTCGGTTAGAATAGCAACCGAGGCATAAAAGTTGACTTTAATTACAAAAATGTCACTGCGTGTTTATATGTAGCGGGTGCGTAGAAACCGAGGCATATACTACGATGTAAAAACTCTTAAATGCACTAGTGCAAAGCCCTTGGGATGAACAAGTTGTTAGGTTTATGTGACATATTTAATCAGATTGTTATATCTATTGAAGCTTAGAGTTTAATGCTAATAGAACTTTAAAATAGATCAAATAGATTTGATTGCCGTTATTAATTTGGTTCAAAGTCATAAAATATATTTCATTAAGGGTTAAGGGTTAAATATGTTTTTGGTGCCTTAACTTTTAGTAAAAATTGGAATTAGTCCCTCTTCGAAATATTAGTGCAATTTAGTTCTCTAACTTTAGAAAATATTTGGATTTAATTATTTTAACCAAATTTTGTTAAGTTTATTTAATGTTTCAAACGCGTTTTTCAGCTAACATTGAAGCGGGAAATATTAAATGATGTAAACAACTCAAATACTATCACGGGTTTGAAATATCAAATAAATTTAACAAAATTTACTTAAAAGATTAAATTCACGCATTTATAAAGTTAGAAGATGAAATTGAACCAAGGTTTGAAAGAGGGACTAATTTCAATTTTTAATAAAAATTAAAGACAAAAACATATTTAATCCTTTTATTAATTATGAAATATTATAAAAAAAACAGTTTATGTGTAATTTTTTTATAAAGCAAATTAGTAAAAATAACATTACTTTTTATCAGCGCAAACGATTCATAAAAATTACTTTAACTCGATCTTTCAACAAAAAACGCAAATATTTATATAAAAATAGTGTAAACTGATATTTGTTAAAAGAATATTAGTAGTTTTTTCAGTAATTGGAAAACATTTGAATATTAGATTCAAATTGTTTAACTTTAAAATTCAAGGTTAAAATTGGTATTAAAGTTTTACAATAACCAAAATATCATCACGAATTAATTAATTACTTTGTCTATGAATACTTTTAGAAAAATCTCTTTACGACTAATACTATTTTTGTTTTATGGGGATGAAGAATCTGAAGATCCTGACATTTAATTAAAAGATAAATAAAATAAATAAAAATGTGATCGATAGAAGTTTATCAAGAATGACAGCTTTAAATTATGTTATGCTAAGATACTCTTTTTTTGGACTTGTGGAATTTCTGTCCAAAGCAGACTCGGTCTTTATTCATCCGGAGTTTACCAAAGTCCTCGCCCGCACAAAGTTTGAGCTAAATTCGTTACTTTCCAAAATATCAAAATAATATTTAGAACCACTCAAACAGTAATTACGTTCACTAATTGTTAAATTAAATTCATATAAACTGTTAGATCCTCCACAACACAGCAATAAACAAGAATTCAAAGTCAATATTTGAAAGTTGAATTCAAACGAGATAAATATTTTACGCTTTTTATTAATATCTGCAGGTTCTCTTGTCTACTTGAGAATTTTTAATATAATGGATGAATACTCTCCTGCTATTTCAAAGTAAAGGACAATATTTAGTTTCTCCCTAAAGAAAAAAAAAACTACTAATTGATTCATATTTTCCTAGGTTTGAAACAGATTACTGAAAATGTCAAAATGTATTTTCTTATTTATTAAAAATTGAGTTTAAGTCTTATTATTTTTATAAAATCATCTTGTAAAAATTGAGTTTAAGTCTTATTGATTTTATCTTTAATTGATGTGAGATTTTTAACATATTCTACACGTTGAGATATTGACATCTTGTATATTAGACTAGATGTTTTTGGATGATTTGATAGCGATCCAATAAGAGCAGGATCGACTCAATGGTAAAGCAAGTAAACATTCATTTTAGGCTTCTAGAAAAAGAAGACCTCAAAATTTTTATTTTATTACTAGTATTTCTATTAAATTTGGTTTGTATGAATGGATGGTTATGCCTTTTGGGCTAATTAATGCACCTAGTACTTTTATAAGACTGACGAATCATGTGTTGCCAAATTTCATCCGTAAATTCGTAGTTGTATTTTGATGATATGTTGATTTACAGGAAAACACTTGATGCATACATGAGTCATGTAAGGAAAGTCATGGAAGTATTTCAAAATGAAAAACATATGCTAACAAGGAAAATGTAATTTTTGTATACATGAAGTTGTTTTCCTTAGGTTTGTAGTTAGTTCTAAAAGAGTACAGGTTAATGAAAAAAAGTTAAACCTATAAGGGATATTTCTACTCCTAAAAGTGTTAGTGAAGTAAGACGTTTTCATGGTTTGGCTAATTTCTATAGGCGATTTGTGAAAGATTTTAGTACAATAGCTTCACAATTAAACGATATTGTTAAGAAAGAAATGGAGTTTAAATAGGAAAAAGAACAATAAGAGGTTTTTTGATAATCTAAAATATAAGCTTACACATGCACCTATCTTAGCTTTACCAAATTTTGAAAAGTCTTTTGATATAGAGTGTGATGCTTCGAATATGGGTATAAGAGGCTTTCTCTTACAAGAAGGATATCTTATAGCTTAATTTAGTGAAAAACGAAAAAGAGCAACAAAAAGTTATTCTACTTATGATAAAGAGTTATATGCTCTAGTGAAAACTTTGCATACTTAGCAACATTATATGTTACATAAGCAATTTGTAATTCATAGTGATCATGAATCCCTTAAATACATTAAAAGTCAATGAAAAATTAACAAAAGACATGTCAAGTGGGTGAAATTTATTGAACAATTTCCTTATGTTATTAAACAGGGCAAATCCAATGTAGTAGTTGATGCATTATCTAGGAGACATGCATTGTTATCCATGGTTGAAACTAAAAAATGCTTGGGTTTGAACAGTTAAAGGAATTGTATGCTGATGACAGTAACTTTGGAAATATTTATAAGGAATGTGAAAATGGAGCTTTCAAGGATTTTTATAAACATGCTAGTTTTCTTTTCAAAAGTCATAGACTGTGTGTACCTAAAAGTTCCATGACAAAATTATTTGTTAAGGAATCTCATGAGGGGGTTAATGGAAAATTTTGCAATTCAAAAGACATTAGATATGTTGAATGATCATTTCTTTTGGCCTCGTATGAAATGTGACGTGCAAACTTTTTGTGATAAATGTCTTACTTGTAAGCGTGCTAAATCTAAATCTCAACATCATTGAATATTTATGCCATTACGTATTCTTAAGACTCCTTGGACTAACATATCTATAGATTTTGTTTTGGGTCTCCCAACACCCAAAGATGGCTCACTTCATTCCTTGTCACAAGACTAACAATGTCGATCATGTAGCCAATCAGTTCTTCAAGGAAGTGGTAAGACTTCATGGCATTCCGAGAAGCATTGTGTCAGATAGAGGTGTCAAGTTTGTTAGCCATTTTTTGGAAGTATTGTGGGTTAAGTTAGGTACAAAAATACTTTTCTCTACAACTTATCATCCTCAAATGAATGGACTAGCTAAAGTGTTAAATAGAACTCTATCTCAACTCAGATGTTTTGTGAATAAGAATTTGAAAACTTGGGAGGAACGGTTAACCCATGTGAAATTTGCTTATAATAGGATAACTAATTATACTACTCAAATGACTCCTTTTGAGGTAGTATGTGGTTTTAATTCTTTAACTCTAGATTTTTTACCTTTGCCTACTAATGATGCTATGACTAATAAAGATGGTCTTGCCAAAGCTACTTTTGTCAAGAATCTACGTAAAGATGTAAAGGCTCAAATAAAAATGAAGATGGAAAAGTTAGCTACTAAAGTTAACAAAGGGAGAAAGAAGATCGCATTTTCACCTAGAGATTGGGTATGGATACACTTAAGGGAGGAAAGATTTCTTTCTACAAGAAAATCTAAACATCTACCTAGAGGAGGCAAACCATTTCAAGTTCTTATGGGGTGAGTTCTAGTTTCAATATCAATGACTTATCTCCATTTGATGTAGTTATAAAGTTAGGGACAACTTCAATTCAAGAAGGAGGATATGACAATTCAAGGGGCCTATGACAAGGTTAAGAAGTCAAAGGATAGAGGAACAAAAAATATCTTCAAGACTCATCATGATATAAGAAGTTGAAAGACCCCAAAACATGAAGATCATAACTTATAGTTCACTTTTAGAATAAAATTGTGAATTGCACGTTCGGTGGCCAAAAACATGTCGAAAGGTGAACATTTTTACAAATTGAACTTATTGTTGGGCGACTTAGCCTGCTAGGCAAAGACTGGTTGGGCGACAAGACACATTTTTCAAAATTTTATTTTATTTTTTATTTTCTTAAGTTGGTTGTCCGACCTTTACTGTTGGGTCTATCTTTAGAGTCATATGAAACTCTATTTATTCACATTTTCAGAACTTTGTATTCACTTTGGTCATTAATGAAATTTTTTCTTTAAGAAAAGTTTTTTTGGTTCTTGGATTAGAACTCTATATTCTTATCGAGGATTAACAACCTGTGACAAATCTTTCTTAGACTTATCAATCTTCATCGTGGTGTCTTCACTTATCAATCTTGGATTTGATTGTGGCCTCTTGACTTATTTGTCTTTGATTGTGGCGTTTACACTTTGTTTCTTATCAAAGAGAGTTCTCTTTGTGGTGAATCTTCCTTTTTTATCAATCTGCTATATTGTGGCGCCTTGTATTTCTGTCTAATTTTGCGTTCTTTATTCTTTATTTTATTGTTTATTTTACAGAAGAAATCCATCATCAGAAAAGATTGTCTTCTTTCTGGTCAGGATCATATCACTTAAGGAAGACGAGCACCCTTGAAGTTGAAGACTTGAAGTGTTGGAAGTGCTCTAGGAGCCTTTATAGAATATACATTTGCCTATGTAAGAACATCTTATATAATATTTATTTTCAAAATGTTTATTATCATTTTGCATTAATAATAGAGCATAGTAGACCATTTAAAATTAAAGAACATATTTGTTATATTTAGAAACCAATTTCCTAATTAGATACCAATTTGAAAACCAATTCTTTTGGTAGCTAAAACCTTAGTAGCTATTATTAGTAACAAATTTAGGGATTAGTTCATAATAGAAACTATTTTAGTTACCCATTTGAAGACCAATTATAATTTTTTGAAATTATTTTAATTATCAATAATTTTTAGTTTACAAATTAGTATTTAAATTAGTTATTGACTAATTATTTTTTGTTACTAAAATTGATTATTATTCGAAAATTTTCTTATAATTACCATAAACCTAACAAAGTGTTTAAGCTATCTAAATTAGCTTTTTGACAAGCTAATGCAACCAGTCCAGTATATAACATTATACAAATTAGACTGAACTAAACAGATATACAAAGGAAGATTTGAAAAACCATACCTAAGGACTAAATATTCAAATGAACCATAAAAACCGAAAAAATTCAAGGATAATTGATTGTAAAATTGTAACTGAAAGAGGTTACAAAATAACACAAATCGAAATGCAAATTACAGAATATCAAAACTCATGAAAAACATACCATCAATCTTCTTTTTTATTCTCCATTCATTGATAACATTATGTTACAAATTCTATAATATACTTCTAGCAGAAGAAAACTGCCTTATCATTTAAAGCAATATCAACCGTCAACCAACCCATAATAATAATAATAAATAATGTAGTTATTGTAACACCCCAATTTTGGGATATCACGGAACGTTAGAATATTTTTGCGTTTAGCAGAAAAGGAATAAACATTGAAAATGTACTTAATAAAAACTTTTAATTTAATTTAAATTACATAATTCAATCCGTCACTTTGTCAAAAAATTCCAATAACATTTGCGATCAAAATAAAATTACATATACTTTAGTATCTGATTTAAAACAACTAAACAAATTATAAAAACTTCCAAGTTCACCCCAACATCTCGTCGATCTCCTCAATGCCAAAAGCATCTACATTATCATCTGCTCCCGTATAACACACACGTTATACGATCATCGCACATGCAACAAACATACAAACAAACAAATAGGGGTAAGCTAACCATAAACAATGATATTCATAAAAGAGATTCATAAATAAAATATATCTAATAATACTCAATGTCGCATTCAAGAAACAATTAACCAAACTGAAATCAATCATGCCAAACCAAGCATAACATCACATTCATCTCAATTCCTCTTCACATATAGTAATCATAAACAAGCTTTGGTTTTCCGCAGCCTCTCACCCCACAACAACATCTAGTTTCCTAGAACAGATGGTTTGATGTGTCCTGCTTAATGCAACCAAACTGTCTCCCTTATCCCTCAAGGAATTATGAGTAAAAACGTCGATGCATCGCACATCAGGCACTATACTCGCAACGAGCCGAAATAAGGTAAAAACATCTTTCCCTTCCCCACTGCTTCACACAGGCGAGAGGGTACAACACTCAAACCAATCCTCTACCACTGTTTCACACAAGCGAAGAGGACCCCTTTCCACTGCTTCACACAGGCGAAAGAGTCTCCACTGGGCTCCTAGGTACGAAAAACCTCACAACATTTAATTCCACCAAGAGCTATTCAAGCAAGGCAAACAGCTCCAACATACAAAACATAAGAATTACCGATTGCCAACAACACACTAGCACATCATGCATAACAATAGTTCCATAACAAATACATACTACCACATCATGCTTGAAAATATAACATAAACTCGTCAACTTATCAAATAATACATTCAAGCATGATTGCCCTTGTAAGTGGGCCTAAGGCCGGCCCAACATATAAAGTCTTTAAGTCTGCCCTAAACCTAACATTCCTTACCATTTCAGAAAAGTTGTTGTCCTTGCCTTGAGCCGCAACCGCCTTTTACTTCTGCTAGGGTTCCAACGTTCTTCCGATTCACGATTCATCTTAGCCATAGTTTTGCTCACGTAAGTACTCTTTCACCTTATCGCCTCTATCTAGTATAGTTTTGTAGTCACAGTGGGAAACTTTGTATTGATTCATTTGACTCGCTGTTCCAGTTTGCGAGTCGGGTTCTAGAGCCACTATGCCCCTTGTTTCAGTGCAGAAGTCCCGTGCAAACCCATTTCCAAGTAAGGGAAGCTAGAACCCTCCGGTTTGTTTGGTTTGAGTTTGCTGTTTTATGTGGTTGGTGATTTCTTTGTGGTTGCCTGTTGATATGGATGTATGATACGGTGGGATTATTGCTTGTGGTATGTATTCGCATCTGTGGCAGGTGAAAACAGTGGTGGGCTCTGCTAAATTCGCCCAAGCGAGCTAGTCTCGCCTAGGCGAGAATAACAGAGGCTCGCCTAAGCCTTTTCCCCACGAATGGTCGCCCAAGCGACCCACTATGATTTTTGAGCGAGCGAGCATCTCGCCCAGGCGAGAGGGGTCTCGCCTAAGCGAGATCGCGCAAGTGCTTATGCTCCCTTCTCGAGCCCTCGCCTAGGCGAAGGGGGAGCTCGTCTGGGCGAGACCATCTCGCCTGAGCGAGGCCTTCTAGCCTGAGCGAGGTGCTGGGCGAGACAGTGCGAGGTAGGATGGTTTTCTTGGTTTTGTATGGATAATACTTGCTTGGTTTTGGGTATTGTGCTAAAGGTTTGATATGAATGAGTACGATATAGTAATGCAAGTCTTGAATTATGTATAATGAATTGACATGAGTTTTGCATGAGATTGAAATGAAATGTTTGGTATGAAAGAGGCATGATAACGATATGATTGGAGGTTCTTGGTACATGGATAAACTATGATGTGTTGAAATGAGTTGGGCCTAGGTCATGAAAGGCGTTGGCTTAAAAGGTTGGTATGAGTGATGTATATCTACGCGTGGTAATTATTATGTTGACTATGTGAATGTGGTTGATTTGTGTCAGTGCATAATTCCTTGGGGTCTCTAGGTGAGACTTTCAGGGGCGCGCTTCAGTGGTCGGGATGTAATTCCATGGACCCTATTAGTAGGTGTCCATGGTGGTGCCCCATCTGTATAACTAGGTAAGGATTCAAGGTAAGGTTGCATCCTGACACTCTGAGGAGCCAGTTAATCTCACCTAGAGCGGACTGACTCTTGTGGTGAGAGTAGCAAGAGGCCTGAAATCCATTAAGGGCTAACCTTGTGGTGAGGGAAATTTGATTCATCGTAACACTTGTATTACATAGCTCAGGATCGAGCAGCTCGGGGTTGAGCAGAGGTATCCACCACAAGTGCAAGCATCCGCTGAATCCGACCAAGTTATACGTATCCGGATGAGTCGAGTCGAGTCGTAGTGTATTGAATGGAGAGTCATTACATGCTTGGTTGTTGTATGAGTATGGGATGGTGAAAATATAATTGACTGTATGACGAATATGTTATTTGCTCTAGCTTACCCTTTCTGTGGTTTGTTGTATGTTCTGTGGTGTGGCTTTTTCTGTTGCGATGATCATCAATTTGATTGATGGGAGCAGATGGGCGAGGTTCTAGAAGTCAGCAAGGAAGTGGAGATTCTGCTGCATAGTCCGCGTGGACTAGTTGTTATTCCTGCATGAGTTCATTTAGGGTTGCGACCTATATATCTGTTCGTCATTAGTTTTATGCACTCTGGTTAACTTTCTCTAGTTTCTTTTGGGCATCGTGGTGTGCCATGGGTTGTATGGGGTTGATCCCAGACCGCGTTTTATGTTATCTTTATCGTGACATTCCTTTAATTTCACGTACTTAATTAAATGGGGTGTTACAATGAACTCTACAAGTGGTTTCCAAACCAAAAGAAGCAACAAACAACTAAAGCACTAAGCCACCATTTTAATTCTCTAACAAGCAACTTTACATATAACCAAGCAAAAGAATTAATATTGATATTGCAATTATGACTATATAACTCGCATTTAACAAAATAACCATCACATTATATAAGCCAAAAAATAAAGCCAACAACAGACTCGTCTCATCAATGGTCACCAACACACTAAAATATAAGACAATTAATAAAACCCAATAAAAAGTTGTCATACATAATTTTGACCATACAATATGAATTTATAAAAACCACAAGTGGGTCCCACATATCTAAGAAATTAAAAAACATTATTAAGTCAATGTGGTCATGGTTGGAAAATCAAAATTGCAATAAATAGAACGCTAATATATGCACTTAGCTTTTACGTGAAGTCTACAAACATCAAGAATAGAAATAAAAGGCATGCATATCTGGGTCCCCTGATTTTATTCCAAGCACATATGATGAGAGAGAAATAAGCATGTGGTATGAAATGTTAATGAAATTAAAAGTTGTACACCAAAATAGAACCATGCATTTACGTATGCAACCAAAACCTCACACAAAAATAAAAGTAAGTTTATAAGTGGTCCCATAAAAAAAAGGAAAATGATAAACTGACTCCCTAAAAGTTACTACTTCTTTTACTCCCTTACGTGTCCTTGGCAGGTGGAATTTTAAAAAGAATTTTGATTTATTATTTTAATGGTTGACGTGGCATTGAATACGCGTTAGAACTTAAATTGGGAGAAAAAGAAGGGTTTAGGTTGATTTTATGGTTCCTCCCTCTCACTGTCATCTTCTGTTTATGTCCACACAATTGGAACCGAGACAGGGAGAAAAAGAAGGGACTAGGGTTTCGTTCGAAAGAAAATGAGTTTTGGGTTTGCTTCGTCTCTCTTGCTCGGAGTAAATCGCTCTCCCTTTCCGCTCACAGTCATCTTCTATCTCCATACACACAGAAACACAAATCGTCAAACTGTCATACTGGACCAACATCAAATCTCGCGTCTTCTCGTCGCTGTGTCGATGAAGACCATTTCCTCTGTCGCTACTAGGGCAAGGTCCTGCTTCTCCCTCTCTATTTCGTTTTTTAATATCATATTCCTTTTTATAAGAAGTTTCTATATTTCAAGGAAAACACCAACATAGTACTTGAATTTGTTGTAGTTGGTGTTCATATTTGTTGGTGATGGTAAAGGTACGACGTGGTCTCTGGGCACTTCCAAAGGAATTGTAGAAATTGGCAAGTTGGGTGATTATGTGACTATGCTAACCATTCTTACTTTCGCCAACAATCCCCGCAACCTCAGCAAGTTCATACGAAATGTATTCTCTTAAACCCTCGTTTTATTTCTTGTATCTAATCATTTCAGGGTTCATGTACTTTAATCCATGCTCACTAAATATGTTCTTTTTAAATTTCTTATTTCTAAATTTCATGACCATTGGGTAACCATGGTACTGCTAATCCCTTGTCTTCCTTTTTCTTGGTGTTAATGGATGCAATTTCAAGGACTTGATAATCCCTTTACTTGGTTATTCTAATGTTTTAAATAATCTTTTTATGTTAAAAATATAATTCAGTCCCTATTTCTGTTAAGATTTTTCTCTTTGATCCTTTTAAAAAATCTTACTAAATTAGATATAATGGTGTAAAGGTTATCGATTTGGTCCTTTGTCAAAGTTAATTTTCTTTATGTATTGATTCTTAATTTAGTTCCTTATAGGTAGGAAGAAATTTCAAATACACTGATAATGTTTGCAGAGAACGATTTTGCAAGTTTTTATGTAAAGGAACTAAATTGGGAATTGGCAACATATGTAGGCTTTGAATTTTATCTTTAACCATATTGTTTAGAGCTCTTGATTCCCTTTCCTCACTGTTCACTTTTTGGAATGCGAGATTCAAAATCAAATGAGGTGGGGTGTTCTTCCAAGCATTCCATTTTCTCGATAAAGTCTTGGCCTTTCGCTTGTTTTTCCCAAGGTTTCTACACTTGTTTTGTTGTTGCAATAATTGTTGTTTTGCTGCAATAAAAGCTAAGATATGCATTCTAAACTTGTTTAAATAGATGTTTTACGTTTTCCTTCTCTAATTTAGTGAAGTTCTAGCTTTAGCCTACTCTAAGATGCATTTATAGGTCTTAATAGTGAAATTTTGCATTTCTTATTTTTTGGTTGTAGATAGATTAGCTTTTAGCATTCTTTTAGCATTTAGAAGTTGTTTAGAATGTGAGTTTGCTATTTAGGTAACTTAGGTATCAATTTTTAATCCTAGTAATAAAGTAGTAATATTAGAAGTAGCTTTGATGCAGGTTGTTGTTGTGTTACTTTGATGCAGGTTATTGTGAACAAACTTAACAGGAATGGATACAAAGGAATCATGGAATTTCTTGTAGAGGAAACTAGCAGTTGTAGTAATGTGCATTCAGGAGGAAGCACATACTCAACCCTTGATCACTTACATTTTTTTTCACAAAGATTAAGAATATCATAATTCTATAACTATTAACTGATGACTATTGATATATTAGGTGTTGACCTACGCAGTATTTTTTGTACACAATAACAATCCAGGGTCTGTCGTAAGCCACTCAATATTTAAACATGTTTAAGTGAATTAAAACATTTCACAAAGGTACATGGAAGTTATATTGAACATGATGAAATTTGGTGTGGGATAATTGGTCCACAACTCCTACATTATAGACATTATAACTCTAGAACTATTAGCTGCTAACCATTGATATATTAAGTGTTGACCTTAACAATTATTTTTGCACACGGTAACATTTTGTGGTATGTGGTAAGACACTCAACATGTAAACCGGTTTCAGGAGATTAAAACACCTCACTAAGGTTTATTGAAGCTATATTCAGAACATAATGAAATTTGGTGTGAGATAATTGGCCCATAAATCCCACATGCCAAACATCATAACTTTGGAACAATTAATTGCTGACCATTGATATATTAAGTGTTGACTTGTCCATTACTTTTTGCACACAATAATAATATGTGATATGTGGTAAGACACTCAACATGTAAATCGGTTTGAGGGAATTAAAACACCTCACTAAGGTTTATGGAAGCTATATTCAAAACATAATGAAAACTGGTGTGAGATAATTGGCCCATAAATCCCACATGTCAAACATCATAACTTTGGAACAATTAATTGCTGACCATTGATATATTAAGTGTTGACCTGCGCATTACTTTTTGCACACAATAAGAATATGTGGTATGTGGTAAGACATTCAACATGTAAATCAGTTTCAGGGAATTAAAACACCTCACTAAGGTTTATGGAAGCTATATTCAAAACATAATGAAATCTGGTGTGGGATAATTGGCCCATAAATTCCATATGCCAAACATCATAACTTTGGAACAATTAATTGCTGACCCTTGATGTATTAAGTGTTGACCTGCGTATTACTTTTTGCACACAATAACAATATGTGGTCTGTGGTAAGACATTAAACATGTAAACCAGTTTCAGGGAATTAAAACACCTCACTAAGATTTATAGAAGCTATATTCAAAACATAATGAAATCTGGTGTGGGATAATTGGCCCATAAATCTCACATGCCAAACATCATAACTTTGGAACAATTAATTGTTGACCCTTGATATATTAAGTGTTGACCTGCGCATTACTTTTTGCACACAATAACAATATGTGGGCTGTAGTAAGCCACTCAACATATAAACCATTTTCAGTGAATTAAAACACTTCACTAAGGTGTATAGAAGTTATATTAAACATGATGAAATTTGGTGTGAGATAATTGGTCCACTACTCCCACATTATAAACATCATAACTTTGGAACTATTGTTTGCTAACCACTATTATATTAAGTGTTGACCTTAGCAGTTCTTTTTGCACACAGTAACAATTTGTGGTCTATGGTAAAACACTCAACATGTAAACCGATTTCAGGGAATTAAAACACCTCACTGAGGTTTATGGAAGCTATATTCTACATAATGAAATCTGGTATGGGATAATTGGTCAACTCCCACATGACATACATCATAACTCTGAAACTATTAATTGCTGACCCTTGATATATTAAGTGTTGATATGAGTATTAGTTTTTGCACACAGTAACAATCTTTGGTATGTGATTGCTCACTACACCAATACTTTGTGCTCACATGCTCTAAAGATGATTAACATCATTAAAAATCCTCCAACAATTGAAAAACAATTATTCAATCTAAATGAGGGAAAACATTTATCAATAATCTAATGATTGAACATTAAATAAGTGAATACCCATGTTCCACTTGTTTCACACTAGAGTCCTGTTAGGATAACATGATCATGGTTCTTATAAATGACCTCCTCATGATATGTACCATAAGTATGTTTAAATAATGAGTAACCTATTAGCTTACTTTATTAATTATTTTAAGTAAAATTGTAGAATAACTTAAAAAAATGTACATTTAACATTATCTTATGATTAGACAAAATAAATGTGTAGCTATGTTTAACTTTTGCCACACCAAAAGATCTTGTTAACATACACTAAAAAAAATTACTATTTAGTAGGACTTAATTTATGGAGGTTATAAAAACCTTCCACAAAACAAAAATATTTAAAATGGTTGTGTTAAGTTGTCTAAGTGTTAAGATTAGTGGGGATTTTAATTGTTTTTTGAAAAGTTTTATAAACTCCGTAGATTTCTACACCTTTTCACTCTCCTAATTTTTTTAACCTTTCCCTCCAGAGTTTTACATTCTCGCTCTACTCAAGGGTTTCCACACATTTCCAAACCCACATTCTCGTTTTTGTTCAGAATGCTCCGTCAAGCTCGATTTGGATTCATCGAATCAGCGTTCATCTTCTCATCTCCGTCCAAGGTTTTACACCCACTCTCCTAAATTTTTTCCTAAATTTCCAAACACTAGCATTTTCGTTTTTGTTCAGAAAGGTTCGTCATCAAATTGGCGTTCTGAAAGCTCGTTCTGGAAGTTTGATTTGGATCCATCAAACCGGTGTTCATCTTCGTCCTCGCTCGTCCGCCATTGCTCGTCGTCTCCGTCATCGCTCATCGGCCAGTGGTCGTCGATCAGTGCTCGTTGGCCGTTGCTCGTCTCTTAGTGATCGTCTCTTAGTGAGTGTGGGTTTGACCCTAATTTTTTAACCCTCTTTGATATGCAGAGAGATGTTTAGAGCATTGGCTCGCTTACATAGTCTCAAACTCTTTTATTTGATTTCAAATCATATATTAGTACCTGAATTAGAAATGCAGTTTGGACAAATTAATTTAACACCTTGTTTTCATAATTGTTCAGGGACTCATGGATGAGTTTCCCATACCACAAAGAGAAAATCCAAAATCAATTCAGTTCATACCTTCATAGGGGTTTGCTAACGGGATGTTTGCTCTAGTCCTTTCATTTGGCCTTCTCCTCACTGCATTAAGAAGCAGAAAGGCTAGGTCATGGCGCTATGGTTGTGGTAAGTGTTTGTCACAATGTCATAGATAAATTATAATTCCAAAACCTTAAATTTTTAGGTGAAAACTGTGACATCTGAAACATATAATTTGTTACAGTAGCAGACTATTTATCTCTTTCTTTCTGGGATGAGATTGGGGAGAGTGACAATGATAGAGACAACATGCTTCTTCAACTGGAGCAAGAATGCTTGGATATTTATCACAGGAGAGTTAAGGAGACGAGGAAGCACAAGGCTGACATATATTAATGGGTGGCAGATGCTGAAGCTCAAGCAACTAATATTGTTTCTTCCCTTAGGGAATCTACAATGCTCCCACGAGTAGGTTTGGTTACGTTGCTAGTTCATTTTCTGTCGTTGTAACTTGTAATTTATATTAATGGGTGGCAGATGCTTATTAGTTGTGATGTGAACAAGAACTAGAATGTGCTATATGATGTCTTCTATTATCTTTTATGAACACTGGAAATTGAAAATGTAACCTTGGCATAAATTGAAGATCAAATATTTGGCTCTCCCATGTTGTGGAGATAGGAAGAGTATGCAGTCTTAACTCTTAATAATGGCTATACTAGAGGAGGATAGGTGTTCCTGTTTGTATATTAATTTTTCGAAGTGAATTTCCACAAATATGTTCTATTTTTCTAAATTTTTTCTAAAATTAAGTTTCATTAAATTTTGAACGCTATGTTTACTGGAGTCATTAAATATTCAATAGTTGATTATTTCTTCTCATTTTTTTACTTTTTATTGCCATTTCTGATTGTTATTTACAAGATCTTGTGTTTCCCTCTTTAGAGTTAGCGTCACACTATTGAATTGACAAAGTACTTGTTCGACTAATTTTCTGCATTCGATAGGGAAAAGGATCCTTGAAGCAGCAATTAGCTGCCATTAAACTTGTCTTAGAGGATTTGAGGTCAAAGAAGGATGAAAGAATAAAGGAATTTTTAGAGATAAAGTCCCAAATTTCTCAGATATGTGATGAAATAGCAGGTTGTGGACAGTACACAAGTGTCACAGACTCAGATGTAAATCAAAGTGATCTGACATCAAAGAAATTGGGGGAACTCAAGTCGCATCTACAGGAGCTTCAGAATGAAAAGGTTTTACCAAATTCATAATACAGATAAATAGTGTTGATAGTTCCAGATAAGAGGAGTTGTTAAAGTCAAGCCTCATGGTCCCATCACTAAGTTCCCTCTCACTTTCTCTTTATCTCTTTCTTTCTTTTACAATCACTTTTTCATTTGGTTGTTTAGAACAAGTTGTTGAGGTTAATATTGATGTGATATTACTATGATTCTAAGTCAGTAAAATGTTAAAGACACTTCTATTGTTAGTGCAGAATAAAATGCTTCTTTGAGAGATTGTGATTACCTAGATGTCTTGGTAAATGAGAGTGATAGTATGAGAATTGAAGTTTACATAGTTAAGATAAGGGTAATATATTTATTGCATGTTCTGCACCAACATTCCTTGTATTTGGAATGGAGACCAGGTCATAGTAAGTTCTAAATTTATTTCTGTTGCTGCTTAGGTAATATATAAGGGTTATATCCATCATTAGTTTTTTCATTATTTCCTATGTTATTGGTGTTATATTTAATAAGTAGTTACTCTTCTTCTTCGACCCTCTTTTTTATGTAGCCTCTTAGAATTTTCTTGTCTTCTCTCCAATTCAGAAATAGTCACCAGATTTGAAGAAACAAAAGTGTATCAGGGTAGATTTCTCTCCTAAGGGTTAAAAGAGTGAGCGAGTATCTCAATGCTTCCCAAACTAAATTCCACCTTTATTCCTACCTCTGCTTTGTCTGATGCTCCTCATAATTGTAGATAACATGTGAAATGATGGCTTCTCAATTTTAGGCTTTTCTTGATGCTACTGAGTGTCTCCATAAAACACAAAAGCTTGCCGGCAAACCTGCTGGAATTATCTCCAGCACTCGATACCAAGGTGGTCAAGAAGAGACTACAATGTAATAACACCCTCTTTCTGATTGTAATTTCTTATAATTCCCAATTCCTTGATTTGAATGAAAGAGTTTATTTTCTTAAATTTTTAGTACATTATTTACTGATTGTGATGGTATCATCCCTCTAGTTCACCGTGGAATGGTATTTGTTCCATTCGGAATAAGATTTACATACAACCATGAGTTTGAAAATATGGAGGAAGTGAAAGGTGGAAGTCCTTATGGTTCACGAGCATGGCTATTACTTGCATACTTTGTGTGTTTGGCGCAAAGAAAGCTAATAGATTTGAAGCAATCACTTCCTCCAGGTCAGTAATAGAATCTGTAGTTTAATTGAATAATTGTTCTTCTAAAGGATTTTTTTTTTTTCTGCAGGGAAGACCTTAATATGGGTTAATATGGAATTGGTAAAAGAACATATTTAATTCAAATCTCTAAATAAAGTTCAACTTTGTAAGAGTTTTTTTTTTCAAAATTCTTCGGATTAGTTAAATGAAATTAAAGGTGAGTTTATTTTAATTTGGATTTTAAATTTAAAATATAAAGGGGTTAGTCTTTAACTTATTTTATTAGGTCTTCATAAAATTTTTATTTTTATATATTCTCAAACATGTGAGATGTTATATTTTCTAATCCTATTACAACCCTTTACCTTTTTTTCTTAAATATTTCTAAAAGTATAAAACTTAACCGATTACATTATAGGAAAATGAATAAATAGTAATCAATTTTAGGAAAAACCAAATTTAGTTATTATAATGATTAATTTATAAACTAAATATTATTAATATATGAAATAGTTTTTATTATAAATAAAAAATTATAATTAATTTATAAATTGGTAATTAAATTCACTAGTGTAGAATTCTCATTTTACCTCGCCTTATATGCCTCGGTTGGCCAGGAACCGAAGCATATAATTGTGAGGCTAACATTGTGGTTGAATCGTAGCTTGTTGGGTGGTCTTGGGAGATACCCAGATGGAATCACTTGTGAGTTTAGTGGCAAAGTTAGAGTCTTGGCCTCACACATGCTAAGGGAGGTTCGATTCTGATAAAACATAATCGTCGAAGTAGGAGTTTCCGACGGCTGAAAGCACCATGCATTGAACCTCTTGCACCGTTAAGGGTTTTGTTGGACTAGGATAAGTTGGGTGCCATGAATCTGCTGCAATCCCATTCAGAAGAAAGGTTTGAGGATCTCCAAGAACGCGTTGCAGCACTGCGTAGAACAGGCCTCGGTTCAAGCGTGACCCGAGGCAGAAAAACGCTTTACGGCTTCGGTCCACACCCGAGGCCAAAAGCCATCCCTTTTTGGTCTCGCCCCAATATGCTTCGGTTCTGGAACCGGGACAGAATATAAAAAACAACCGGGACCAAAGACCCTTATTGTACTGGTGATTAGTCTTTAATAATAATTACGAAAATTTAGGTTATTAAAAAAATTAGTGTATAAATTGATCATTAATTAGAAATCAATTTAGACACTAAATTTTTTGGTAGTCAAAATATTAATAACTAATTTACAAATCAATTATAAATTTTTATACATATCAATGATTTATAGTTTATAAATTTGTATTTAAATTAGTCATTATAATAATTAATTACTT
>Ga0214544_1003854_pt1 | contig 30614 bp, 15 predicted proteins | sample CNSS3metaG_FD_160074 | JGI IMG/M metagenome (GOLD analysis project Ga0214544, IMG submission 160074) | Root nodule microbial communities from cowpea collected in UCLA plant growth center, Los Angeles, California, USA - CNSS3 | ecosystem: Host-associated > Plants > Roots > Nodule | place: USA...
AACAAACTAAAAATTTATATATATATATATATATATATATATATATATATATAAAATACATTTCGAAATAAGTTTTTCGGAACAAACTTTTAAAATATGCTTTTTGATACTAATAGTACTTTCCATAACAATTTTTTTTGGAACAAACAGTAATACATTCTGAAACGAATATTTTTCCACAGCAGCAGCATTGTGTAAGTATGGCAGTGTAATTAGTAATAATAAGGGTGCAGGAAGAAAACGCCTTCAATTGGTGTAGTGAATTGGAGCTGACACAAGCAATTGAAGCTAGTCTTCCAGCGAGGGTGAAAGGAAAAGAAAGAAATTCTTGAATCTAACAGTGCATTTTTTGGTGCCCTCGGTGATTAAACTCAAAGACTAAGATCCGAATCCCATAAGATCATGGAAAAATGGTGAGAAAGTCACAGGTAGAACAATTCACCAAGTTCAGAGTACTCAAGTGCGAATCTAAAGTACTCAAATTCACTAAATATCCCGATAATATATAGCATAAAATGCAAATCTATATTTACACAGTGATGACAGGTTCTCAAGCACTCAAATTGCTCAAAGCTGGGTTATTGTGAGTAGTTTGTAACCTAGGTGTAAGAGTTACGATGCTGTAGTAGTTAACCAACGAATTTACATCTATACTACATCTTTGACCTTCTCTTAATAACTGTTCCATTGGTCATTTTGTTTTAGAAAATGATGGAATCTATTGCCACATTAAACTCAGACCAAGGAACAGGTATGTATTGGAAATAAGCTACTATATATATGTAGGACCTTTATGGTGAGATCAAATGGTACAAGAATCCATATACAATATCAGTTATCAATCAGTCTTTGGAATGTCACTCACACTGTTGGAGCTATCTTGAAGTCCTTGAGAAGAAGAATAACGGCTTGAAGCACTCCCAGCACTCCCACCTATGATTGTTCTATCTCTTATCACTGAATGCTTGCCCTTCCTTCCTCCAGAAGTGCAATCCTTCAGAAATTGAAAATAGTGCTGTTAGTTTGAGCATTGAGACAACTTTTAGTTTTCAGGACAACTTTTAATCCATGCAAATATGCAAGTTGATTCGTATTTCAGAAACGAAACCAAAAGGAGATTACTTTGGTGAAGGATAACAACTACACCAAACAGATTTTCAAAAACAAAAAGACCGTATAGAGATGGACCTTTTGTTAGGACTAAATATGATACTGATAATATAGGTTAAATATAAATTTTAGTTCTTATATGTGTAGCAAACCCACAATTTGGTCCCCCATACAAAAAATCTTATAATTTAATACCTGCAGATGTTGTCTATTCAGTCTCTGACAAAGTATGTTGATGTTAGCTCTAACATCTATCACTTCGTCCTTTTACAAGCGCAACACATTTTTACTTTGATCTCAATATGTGCAACGCACTTTTAATTTGATCTCACTAGGTGTGACACATTTTTAATCTGATCTCACTACGTGCAACACATTTTAAATTTGATCTCAGTACATGCAACACATTCCTATTTGGGTCCCTTACATGTAATGTAAGGACGGAACTAAGAATGTATTACACGTAGAAGGATCAAATTAAGCATGCGTAAGAGGATTAACAGTGACAGGAACCAAATCACCTAACTTTTACACCTTTAAGGACCAGATCTTAACGTGTGGGGACCAAAATTAAGAAATCCCAACATGTGAAACCTAAATTATAGGTTTAACAAAAAACATTAACCCAGAAATTTTGTAACCTACCTGCTGTGTTGATGATGATCCAGGCATCTTAAGTTCAAGTTCTGTGGCCACATCATGAGACTCGCTACATCTTTCAGCATCACTACCAGGTCTTCTATTACCCGATGACTTGCTAAAAGATTCCCTCTGGTTCGACACGTGGGATGTGGAAGCATACAGCACAGATGGTGGATCAACTGGGGCGTTAGTTGGAGTAGAATATGGGACATACATTGAACAAGGACTAGGAATAGGACCAGGGTTTTGGTTTCCAAAGAAAGGAAAAGGTTGAAGAGATGGGTGGATGGAAATTGGAGCAGGAGGGATAGGTATAGGAAGTGGATAAGAGTACGGTGGACTAATGACAACAGAATGGTCAATTGCAGTCCATGGGAACATGATTCTCACTCTCTGCTGATACTGGGCATTGAGATTTTCTATATCAGATTTAAGAGATGTCTTCTCTTCTCTGAGTTCATTTTTTTCCTGCATTAGCTGCAAATTACAAAATTGAAAGAAGAAATAAGCAGAAGATTGGATCTGTAAACTTGTGATTAAAATTTAAATAAGTAAGAACCTTACTTCGTGTGACTCTTCAGAAAGTGCTTTATGTTCAGTTTTAAGCCTATTAACTTCAGCAGTTAAGTCCTTTAGCATTTGGACGGTTTCAGTAAGGATAGTTGCCTTGTCATTCTTGGGTCTATCCGGATCTGTATTGAGTTCAACAAGCATAAATATCGCACTAATGTTATGTTATAAATGCTACATCAAATTGGTAATATATGATGAAATAGACATAAAAACTTGCACCGGATATATATATCCTTACAAAAGATATCTATACAAAACTAGATAAAAGTTCTAGAAAAAGCACCTCTGAATCTTAGAGGCCTCAAAGTCATATTAACATACTAAGATTCCCCTATAACAACCAGAAAAATCGTAACACCCCAGGTACAACAGGTAAAAGTTATATAAGGACTATCTGCTAGCACTAGCTATATCTGCTTCCCCAATAACACCACAGAATCAACTATATCAGTAGTTTCTTATGGCAAAGATTACGAGTAAAGGAGAATTGTGTACATTATCCACTAAACACCAGTCTAATTGACATGCTTTTATTCATTATTCGCTCAACTTTTGTCATTTAATTTCTGTCCACCATCAGGATAATTTTCGTTTGCACCGCCAAATAATTAAAATTACCTTGGATATGACTTTTAATAGTTATTACAGAATTAATATTCTTACAGTATATGGTTGGAAACATAGAAAAAAACATTTAGTATGCTTTGTATGCGTTGTTTGGACTGCTGTGTACATCCCCAGCCAATAAGAGGAGTGGGTACAATACTGGCTAAGAGGGGAAAACAGAGGCTCCGAGTTAAAATAGACTATGCACCAAGTATAAAATCGTTTCACATGTCCACCGATCACAAACCACTATGCAAGGTAAGTTTATTGACTTTAATAATAGTTACCTTAATGCTGTTTCGAAGAGATGGAAAGTGAGAGGAAAGAAAATGTAAAGAAGGAAAAAACTCAAGGATAATTTTTTTTTTCATGGTTTGGTAGAAGAAATAAAATTGAATGAATTAAATTAAATCCAAAAAAATATAAATAGAGAGAGAATAAATTATTAATGATTTGTTCAAGGTGGTTGTATAGTTCTATAAATTTAGTTTTCAAATGTAATTTTCAAATCAAAACGTGGTCGGCAAAAAATTTAGTTGAAATGATTCTTAACTCTATTTGAAACACTTTTACCTTTATTTTCAAAATTAAGAAAAAAACACTTCCTGAATTTGTCTTTTAGTTTTAAAATGCACACTCCTGATACCTTTGGCAATGACACTTCTCAACGTTGTCCCCGTTACCACCACCAAAACCAACACAGCCACAACCACCACTACCTCTCCACCACCATGTTCATTGCTACTACCACTGCTACAACAACCAAGATCATTCACACTGCTACTACCATCACCGTCACATTTTTGTCACCAGTACTGTCACTGTCATTGCTACTATACTCATTGTTGTTGCCACTAGCACCAACCACTGACACTTCCATTACCTCTACTAGTACCACCACTGCCAACTCAGACACTATCACTACCATCATTATCACTACACCGTTATCCCCGTTACCATTTCTACGACTAACACTATCCTCTTGTCCACACCATCGCTATCAACATTCCTTTAAACTAATTTTAATAGAATAGAAAATTGTAAGCCAATTTATTTTAAATTAAAATTTAAAAGAATATTTTTAAAACTAGAGATCACCTTAAATTAAGACTAATTTAAAAAATTTGGAAACTAAGAACTAAGAATCTTTTCAAAGGATCCTAAACCAATCGATGAAAGTTTCTTCGGAAATAAAATTAGTCCCTAAACTTGGCATCCGATGCCTCAACACTTATACAACACAACAAAAAAAATAAAAGCAAAAAAGCAAAACTAAAAAATGAAATTGTAAAAAAAATAAAAGAGAAAGAAAGTGTCGAATGAACCAACGAACCTAACGTGTTTCCCAACTCTTGGAAGTGTTCGTTGAGTCGATCCCTTCGGAGTTTCTCGCGGTCAGCTTTCAGAACCTTCCGTGAGGCACTCGAATCCTCCTTTTCCCCTTCACCCTTGCCTTCTCTCTCCCTACACAGAGCACAACACTAAGGTTCATAAAAAGCTCTTCCTTGTTATAAAATTTGACTTTCAACCTACAATTTTAACCTATTCAATTCTTTTCCGTAGAAGTGTTCACACAAAATCTGATTGGAAAAACGTTCGAAGTGAGTAAGTAGCATCCAAACCTGAGAAGCTGGGAGCTGCGGAAACGGTTAGAGGTGGGAGTGGCGCGGTGGAGCGTCGACTCTGAAGCGAGTTTGGGTTGGGAGGAGAGTGGTGGATTTGGGTGATCCATTATGGTGTGCGTGTTTGGGGTCGGTGGGGTTTGTGCTGCCACGGCCACAATCTGAATCTCATCCAAAAACCGGTTTTGAGGGAGAGAAACGCATGAAGCGTGTGCACTCCACAAGCCAGCGAGGAATCCATATATGTCGAATTTCGCTGTTTGTTTTCAAGGACGTCGTTTTCGGGACACCTGCCCCTGGATTAGGACCCAGTGCCTCGCACGTGTGATCCCACATGAGTTGACATTCGAGGCATATTTGTTCATACTTGCTTTGTATTTGTAAATATTTATGATTGAGTTTTACTCTTCCCTTCTTGAAAAACACATGATTTTAGTGTATGCAGAAAATAAATAATTTAAATTTTTATTGTATTCTTACATGTTTCATTAAATAAAATTATAACCGAAAGTCTTTTGTACCTTCCTTTTAGAAATTTTAATGTTATATTATACTTTTCTCATTTTAAATTGTACTTTAATTTTAATAAAATACTAATATGTATTAGATAAGGCACAAGGTTAATTATGAATATATTACTCTTGAAATTATAAAAGTAGGATATTAATTAAATATTAAAAGGTTGCATTGGGATATAGTAGTAACCATAATAACAATCATGATAATATATATATATATATATATATATATATATATATATATATATATATATATATATATATATATATATATATATTAAATAGGGTTAAATATGTTTTTTTTCCTCAACTTTTAATGAAAATTGTAATTAGTCCCTCTTCAAAATTTTGGCATAATTTAGTCTCTCAACTTCAAAATTGCGTGGATTTAGTTCTTTTAACAAGATTTTATTAAGTTTATTTGACATTTCAAATGCGTTTCATGATAGTTTCTTAACTAATACTAAAGCAAAAATGTGTCAAATGGTGTAATATCTCAAATGCTATCATGAAATGCGTTTGAAACGTTAAAAAAACTTAACTAAATTTGCTTGAAAGGACTAAATTCACGCAGTTCTGAAGTTGGGGGACTAAATTAGACCAAAGTTTCGATGAAGGACTAATTCCAATTTTCACCGAAAGTTAAGGGACCAAAAACATATTTAATCCTATTAAGTATAAATAGTAGTGTGGGTTATTTATATGTTATTACATAGGTTATGAATCTAATGCAGATATCAACGATTCAAAATGTCCAACATATAGGACATCAACTAAATGTTGGCACAAGCAAGCTTGAAGCAAAGAATTGATAAAGTCATGTGCATGAAGATCATAGATGTTTGTTGAAGATTGATGAAAATCTACTTGAAGATTAAGTTTTAGTGTGTTAAATATGAAAATAACATGTTAAATGTAATGTTTTAGTGTTATATCTTGTTGATAGGCTATATGACATAGGTTAGATGTCTTGTGTGCCTTAATGTGTCTCTTTTAATCTGTTAAAATGGGTTTTAATAGGTTAAAAGGCTTGTTGTATATAGTTTTTCGTATGAATGCATTCAATCAGTTGAATTATTTTTCAATCAATTGATTTCACTTAAGTCAAGAGAAATCAGTTGACTGTATAGAAAATTCAATCGATTGTTTTCACTTAAACCAGACCATATAAGCTGTGTTTTCGCAAGCAGAGGTGCGAATCTGAGTTTTTGTGCACAAAACTTTGTCATTCATCTCTGGAAAGCTCTCTCTCTACAATACACAATTGCAACTCGTGTTTTGAAGATCTTGGTTGATCTTGGAGGCATTTTGGCTTGTGAGTAGCTTGAAGAACACATGTATGGTTGGCTAGGGACAACCACCATTAGATATGGATGTTCTTGTGCCTCTAGTTGGTTTGCCTGATGTGATTTTAGGTCTGTAAGTGTGATTCTTGCAGGGTGTGTGTCTAGATTTTTGTGTGAGTTAAAAGTCTTGTGAGTTTTGTTGCTCAAAAGTGTAATCTTGGTGTGTGATTTGTAAAACTTTTGAATATAGTGGAAACCAGGCTCAGGTTGTCCTGGTAAACTAGATATATCTCTTTGATTGAGTGAACCAGTATAAAAACAGTTGTGCATTTCTCTTTCCCTCATCTCACTCACTTTGAAACTCTTTAAAAACTCAAGAAAACCAACCAATTTGATTTTTGGTGTGATTTAATGTGTTCTTGTGTAATTTGTGGTTATATACTTGTTAAAAACATTGATTGAAACAAGTTTTGTATGTAAAAGATTGTTGTTTGAGTTGAATTTGCCAATTCTGCATTCTACATAATTCTCCAGTATTTTAGCTGACTGATTTGTCTTTTTAATCGACTGTTTTATAGCTTCAAGAACAAATTAGTCTGCTGTTTTATATTTTAATCGACTGAAAGTTTACTGGTCTGCAACATTTACATACAAATTTTCCAGTCTATTAGATTCAATTGAAAAGAGGTTTAAGCTTTCGAAAAAGTTATATAAAGTCAATTCACCCCCTCTAGCTAAAATCACCATTTCAAAACTAACACTAAATTGGTTAAACAAGTAATTGGTGTGAAAAAGAGATATTACATTGGTTATTATTGTAATCGATGTAATATATACTCGAATTATTACAATTTTTTCTTCGCGTCTTGTAACATCCCTCCAGGATATTACAAATTTAAACAATAAAATAAATAAATAAAATTAAACTTCATTTATTAAAACACCATTTCCCAAAAATGCGAGAAAATTTAAAACTTTCATTCATCATAGAATAAACTTTAAAACCATAATTATAAATTTCATTACCATCATCAAAGTCTAGTAATATAAAATATTACAATTTATTTAAAATCATAAAACATAAAAACTTTGATAAAAATTCTTCTCCCAAGACTAGCTCCGCTTCGACTCTATGCCTCACCAGATCCACCTACAACATCATCTACTCTCGTGTACCGCGTACACGATCATCATCAAACACAAGTAGATAGGGTGAGCTTACAATTACACAAACATATATTACACACACACACACACACACACACACACACACACACACACACACACATATATATATATATATATATATATATATATATATATATATATATATATATATATACACACACACACACACACACCAAAGAAATTCACATCCTTTGGTTTCACATCACATGGCCACCACTATGTTACCTATGTTCTACGTCTTCTGACGAATACCTCGAGATGTCTTGCTGCCACATCTACCAGCCACAACTGGTAGAGCACGTGAGGGAAATCATGCTACGAACCACACTCCGTAATGTCAGGTGGAGTTCCCAATAGGAATAACATTCGTAATGTCCTAAGACTACCAAACTCGTCAGCTTAATACTGAGGAGGACAGTCTAATTGGACACATCCGTACGCGCTACAACATTCACACTCACACCGGTAACACTCGCCAACCCGAGCCACAACTAAAGAGTTTCTCATGTTCATCCGTTATCCCGAGTCACAACTCAAGAGATGCCATTTTGAGCCACAACTCGAGGAATGCCACATGCTTAACCCCTATCCAGAGCCACAACTCAAGGAATACGTTCTAAACCACAACTCAAGGAACACCAGCAAGCTCACCTTCGAGATATCATCAAAACCTTGTAGATCACACACATCCAAAACATGCAACACAATTTCTGTTGCTCTAGTATCGCCTAACGTTGCTCACGAGTCGTTAGGTGCTACATGTTTCCAGATCGCTTGGTAGGGGACACATATTGCCAAATGCCAAGCACCTCTGCACCCACTGTCTCTGTAAGACCCGTGAAATTAATTAATTAAATAATTAATTAATTAATAAATACGAGTAGAAAGAGCCTTTTTGGCATTAATTGTTGGTTGGTGTGACGTGGAAAAGTACTAGCTCAAATGGTTGAGAGTACTTTGCTTGTGTGAAAGGATTTGGGTTCGAGTCCTATGTATGTAAATTATGTGTTGTTGTTTTAATTTTTAATAATATGTATGAGTATGAGATTGATGATGTAAATTGTTTTTGATTGGAGGGTATCACCAAATGTGAATTGGCATATTGATTGGGCTTTGGCCTTATGAGTGGAAGGTCACGGGTTCAAACCTTGGTGGGCAAAGAATAAGCTAACTATTAGTTGTGGTATGAATGTGAAGGGGTAAAGAAAACCTAGCATCACTCACTAGCGTTTTCAATATTGTATGTTGCTGTGTTTTGGCCAATTGGGTCCTGTTTGATTGAGAAATTCGGGTGGTATGTGCTGTGGTCTAAAATTTGGTTGAATGAGATTATAGGGAAAGTCATGTTGTGCACTTGTATGAATTGGACGAGGGTTTCAGGCAAGGAGTTTTGGGGGTTTTGAGCGAACCAGGGTCTCGCTCAAGCGAGATGTCGTGATCATGTATTATACTTTGCTTGCATTTTAGCCCAGGCGAGATGGGAATAGGAGTTTGGGCGACAGATGATCTCGCCTAAGCGAGATGTCGTGATGAGGTTGATGTTTTAAGCTCGCTCAGGCGAGGTGAGTTAGCCTAAGCGAGGCTGAGGGCTTAGCTTGGGCGAGAGTCCCTAGCTTAAGCAAGGTTATGCAAAAGTTCATCTTTGTGTGTGCTTGTGTTACGGGATGTGGTTTCTTTATCCTATGTATAGGATGTATATGCATGTGGTGTGGTGTTTGGGCTTGAAGGACTAAGTCCAATAAAGGTCTGGGATGTGCTTGGTGGTCGGACACATGATGGGCATGGAACTGGTTGGGTTCCCGTCAGCTACTAATGGGCGAGGAGTCCTTAGTATGGTGATTGCATGTGTCGGGCGCACAATGGGCAAGGAACTGTTATGTTCCCGTCGGCTACTATTGGGCGAGGAGTCCATAATATGGTGATTGCGTGCGTGCCAGGGTCCAAGTATGAGACTTGAATGTTTTACTACATACGAGTAGTCTGTAGGGCAGGACTATGAGCGGGATAGGCTCATAGGGTTGGACCACGAATGAGTTAGTTCGTGGGAGTAAGGAAGTCCCAAAGACCTAGTTCATGCATATGACTCATGAAGGACTATGAGGTCATGGTCGAGTGATTTGAAAATTATGAGATTTGTATTTCTGTTATTTTGGGTTGGGAAACATGTTTATTTCATATATCTATTTATATTTATATTTTGCACAGCTCACCCTATCTGTGTGTGTATGGCGATGATCGAATAACTTGTTATCCGGGAGCAGATGATTTGAGAGGTGAGCCAGAAGATGCTTAGAGACGGAGAGCATGAGCTACTTGGGATTTTGAAAGAAACTTTATTGTTTTGATTTTGTTGTAAATATTTTTATGTTGAACTTTAATAACATTTATATATAACGATATTGTACATTCGAATTATGTATGGTACCAGTTATGGTTTTTTTTATTTTCCCGCATTTTTGGGAAATAGTTTATATTCAATGCAATATTTATTTTAATTCGAATTTTATTTATTTAATATCAGTAATATTCCTTAGGGATGTTACTGTCTCCACACCTATTGCCTGACGGAACTAACTCTGTCGTTAGGCGCCACGCGTTCCTAGTCACCTATGATTTTGTAGCTATGGCCTGGCGAAGCATATCCTACCGCCAGGCGATACACCAGTACTTACGCAGTATTGGTTTTTCAGGCACACAGGTCAGATTGAACACTCTAAGCTGGGTATCAAAACCCCCATTGATTCTAACATTTGTAGCTCATTACCAATGTACCTAAGTCCCTTTAGGTTCATAAATTCAAGATTTCCCATGCTTAGACTTGCTTAAATTCAACCTTCCGAGTTCATAATCTACCATTGTTAATCCCATGATACTTATACTCTATCATTTACTCCAAATAGGACCTAGACCTCTAAAAATTTCAACTAACATAATCATTATAACTTATCCACATTTGCACTTCACTTCTAGCTTAGGCAACTTCACTTAACATCGCCTTCTAAAATCACAGTTTGCCTTCCTGTCAAACCTCACTTTGGTTTAGTTAACTTGAAATCCACTATCATAACATCCATATGTATCCAACATTCACGGCTTAACATCCTTGCACTCTCCATCTCATGCATTACCTTTCCTCCTAGCCCCTATCCAACCTATCCAAAATTTCTTTTAATACTCCAAATGTTCTATGGTCAATTTCCGAATTTCCCCCACTGCACGTCAACACACAACACCATGCTTCTGGTTTGCGCCGCCAAGCGATGCATACGAATTCTGGAAAATCTCTAGAATTTCCTGCACCTTGAGACCCTAACTCGCCCTCATCCTAATTTGACCAATTTGTCTCGTGATAAGGTAATTACAGACACTCGAGTATTAAATTAACATACAAGAGTTCACTCTCAGTCCAATTATCGTTGTAATTGATCATTAAACCTAGAATTCCCAATTATTCAAACCACTAGAACGAGAATGTGCCCCAAATCATCCAATTTCCCCTTATCACATCATGATTTCACAATTGTTCACTTCCAGTCAACTAGTTAATGATCTAAGTGCCCTTTCCACCAATCAAACCTTGCCCAGAAAGCCCAAAACATGAAAATTGAACCATTCTGGCTCGCGTCGCCAGGCGATTGTTCATCACCGCCAGACACTTTATTCAAAACCTAGAAAAACTGGGTGACAGGCATGTGTCGCCTGACGGTCAGAGTTATGCCCCTAGACGGTTCCTTTACAGGAACCCAGAAACCATTCCATATGCATGAATCGCCTAGCGGCTACTAATAGCCTGCTAATATATACATCGAATAATTCATACATGTTATACAATTAATCAATTTATGAATTAAGATAGACGGTTCCAGGTCCCCTAACCTGGAAATCCTTACTTAAAGACAATGCTAGAGTTCCTTCTTTGATCACCAATGATTTCTCTTAGCTCTCCCATGGTCCAACTCCTCTATTCCACTCACTAATCACTATTTTTCTTTGAATTTGTGCACCTTACAATACCCTCCAATATCCAACAAAAAATGGGTTTAATGTTGGTGGTAATTGTCATTCAATGGATCATTATGGAATGTTTTTCAGCCCCTCTTGACTGCTCCTTGGCCAGTTAGGGTTCCTATGCCCTTTCACATTCATGCCACAAAAAAATTTGGCAAAAATAAAATTTAATTTAGTTCTTACCAAGATTTGAACCCATAACCATGCCAATGTCAAATTAATACACAACCATTTAACCAATTCATGTTTTGTGATAATTCTTAAAATTCCAATATTATATTATCACTCAACATGATCAAGCACATTATTAAAATATTAATCAACTAAATAACACATAAATGGCAAGTCCTCTCACATAATCAAGTTCCCCTCAACCATTTGATCTAGTACTTATTCCACATCATACCAATCAATAATTAATGTCATAAAGGCTCCCGCTACCCGCATTTATTAATTATTTATTTATTTAATTAATTAAATTTTGCGGGTCTTACATTCTCCCACCTTATAAAATTTTTGTCATCGAAAATTGGACTTACCAGGAAATAGGTGAGGATACCACTTCTTCATGAGATCTCCATCTCCCACGTCATCTCTTTTGGATCTCCTTCCCTCTAGGTTGTTTAACTTGAGAATTCAGGATTCTCACTAGTCCAACTCCAATAAGCAGATCTTAGTGCACCTTTACATCGTCCTCCTCCAGCACATGAGTAGGATCTCTAATGTACTTTCTGAACTGTGATACATGAAAGACATTATACAAGTTTATCAAGTGAGATGGCAAAACAATCTCGACTGTGAGTCCAATTCTCCTAACAACTCATATTGGTACTTGGATGTCGGTGCTTCCGCTCACATGACGCCAAGTTCTTCAACGTTGGATGGCATGGAACCATATTCTGGTAATCAGAAAGTTCTTATTGGAAATGGTAATGTTCTGCCTATCTGTCATATTGGTTCTCGTCGCTTGAACTCTACCCTACATCTTCCAGATATTTTGGTTGTTCCTGGTTTGCAGACCGTAATTATAGGTTCTAGAATTTTTGTAATCTCTATTTATTGTACATTTGCTTCTTTCCAATGCAATCACAGAAACAATTATACCAATCCTTACATGGCATCAACTCTTATTTATTCATTCATTGATTACGGCCTCTAGATTGATTTAGTAATTTCGTAATTATAGGTTCTAGAATTTCTGTAATCTCTATTTATTGTACATTTGCTTCTTTCCAATGCAATCACAGAAACAATTATACCAATCCTTACACATATTTTTTCAAGAAAAAATATTTTGCTATAATATACATGTTCACTTTATTTATTTTTTACAGAAAATTCATACATCTAAATTTTTTTGTTATAATATTTTTTTATAAATTATATAATGCAATATGCATTAATTATTTTGTAACGGAAGTCAAGAAAAGTAACTTACAATTAAATATTAAGTATAATTGTTGACTAAGTGTAAAAGCTTAACAATTGAAATATAAAAATTAAGGTCACCAATCCAATTTCTAATCAATTCAAAAAGTTTTGTATTTTGACTATTAGTTATAGTTAAATACTTGATCCGTAATTATTAATCTATTGAACATCATTTATGTAAAACTTACTTCAAATACATAAGTTAAGTTATGTATTAAATATTCTTTGACTATTTAACATGAAATTTATTGATATGGGGTAGATTTTTGAAAAATTAACTTAAATGGATAAATTGTGTAGAAGCATAACTTTACAAATAAGTATATTTACAAATATGATAATGTATTAAAATTTTGAACGAGGAAGTTGTTGTTTTATAATTAAGGTAACTTGTTAAGAAGCTTGATTTGACTTTTTAATTTAACTTGAGTATTACTTGAGCAAAGGGAAAAATGTTATATACTTTTGAGAGTATCTATTTTTTCATATAGAGGTATACTTTTTTTCACATCCATGTAAATCATAAACATTTGATTTATAGGAAGTTTATAAATCACATAGATGGAGGCAGAGGCGGAGCTTATAAGAAGCAGGCGGGCCACGCCCCCCCAAACTTTTCCAATTTTTTTTTCAATTTTTTTTAAACTATATGTATTTTTTTTTTAAATTCTATATATTTTTAAATTATTTAAATTAAATATATCTTTTAAAATTAGATAGTATTATATTAAAAAATTAATGAAAATTAAATTAATTATTATTTTTATTTCTTTTATAAAGTATGATATTTAATGTTAATAAATAAAAAAATATAAAATTAAATATAATAAATCAAAACAATTATTAAGATAATTTTTATTTTTTCTTCTTATTGTTTTTCGAGTTTTTCATATGTTGTAGTCATCTCTCACATTTATCTAATTTCTTTTGTTACCAAAGAAAAAAAAAAAGTTAAATAGAAACTCATTATTTTTCTTCTCATTCTTTATATCTTTTCTTCCATTTTTAAACAAAAAAACTTGTGTCACTTGACAGTGAAATACTTGTTTAATATTTAACACTATTTTTTATCTCATGACATTTTGTATATTATTTTTTATGAATATAGAAGAGTAAATAATGTATTATGTGATTTTTTATAAACAATTTTTAAGTGGACTTAATTATCATAATTTTTTGTTGTCTCTTAATTTTTTATTAGATTATGATAAATTATTTGTTAGTCTTAAACTTATTTTTTAAATAGGTATATTGATGAAAAACAAAAGAATAAATCTATTTTTTAAAATTGATAAAAGAGAAGTGAAGATCAAAACAGGACAATATAGTTGGTCACCACATAACAATGAAATAAAATGTTTGTGATGACTTTTGTATCGATATGTGCACATTAGTAAAATAGAAAATGAATACTTGTAGATAATATGGTTATTTATATTGAAAAAAAAGGTGAAAAATTTAGTTATGATTGAATAATTTGATAAGTTCAAGAATATGAATAATAATGGATAATTCTTCATATATGTGTAGTTTCTTTTATAGTTATAACTATACTAAATGTCTATTTATTTTTTATTGAATTAGTAATAGTAATGTTAAATATATAAATTTTAAGTATATTATTTTGGCTCCCCAATAATTTTGGTCAAGATCCGCCGTGGAGGACCTTCATGAAAGAACATATTAGACTTCTAAGAAGTTTCGTGACTAAGAAGATGGAAGAAGAGAAAACTTCAATAATAATAATAAAAAAACTACAAGGAGCAATGAGGCATCACATCATTCAGGGTAGCATGAAGGTGTCACCTCATCAAGTATGATAATGTTATTTTTTACCTTTTATTGGTGTTAAGTTTTGTGAATAAATTCAACTTCTCCATAGCTTTTAACTTATTGATTAAATTATTCCATTGGTTCTCATTTTCGGAAGGAAATCTCAAGTAGGTCTCCTTATTCTTTTTCTTGTCTCAATTAGGTCCCAATTTTAGAAAATTCGTTCAAATTAAGTATTTTTTGTGAGTAGTACACTAATAGAGTTAACTATGTGTCACGTGTTAGCATGATTTTTATGATTTTTTTTTTCAAATTTTATTGTCTTTTTTTATTTTTTTAATATTTTTTAAAAAACTTGTCACATGTCAAGTTGACATTGTGTCACGTGACAAAGGTAATGTGATGTGGCAGTAGTTGTGCCACATGTCACTATTAGTTGTGAAAAGTCTCAATGTAGTCCCTCTATTTGTTATTTTGTTTCAATTTGGTCCCAATATTTTTAAAACTAAATCAATTTCATCCCTATTCAAATTGAGACAAAATTTAACTTTTATATAACTGTCACAATGATATTTCTGACAAGCTAAAGTTTTTATTTGAAATTGAACTTTATTTAAATATTGTTTCAAATATTTATATATCAATGATTTGTAGACAAATGTTAGAGTTGGTTTAAAAATAACAACTTTATAAATTGAATTGTAAAATGTTAAATAAATATATTTATTTAAAATTGTTATAAAATTGTTTTAAAATTTTATATTTGAATTTATAAAGTTTTTATTTTTAAAGTAACTCTAACATTTATCTATAAATTATAGATATATAAATAATTAAAACAAAATTTAAATAAAGTTCAATGCAAAATATACATTTAAATAAATTTAATTTTGTTAACAATATCAATTATATTAAAAATACCATGGTAAATGTAAGACCTAGGAAATTCATACAAATAATAATTAATAAAGTACAAGAAATGGTGGGTTGAGAATACCATAAAGGGAGTTTCTTGATAAGCCTTAAATAAGGAATAATATTAACTTAAGTGGTTGAGATTACTTGGTTATATTAAGAGAGTTTGGGTTCAAGTCATATGTTTGTCATTTGTATGTTTATTTAATTGTGTTTTCTTTTACAAATATATTGTGAATGCAGAGTATGAGCTTGAACCTTGGTTAGCACAAGTTATTTTTTATGTTTAATATTTTTGCTAAAGAAGGAAAAAAATCTAGAAACTCTAGAGTTCCTTCGAGAAACCAAAAGGGCAACGTTGAGGAAGCTTTGGGGAAGTAGCACAAATTAATGGCCACTAACCTTAACTTTTAATTAATTTTCATTTTAGTATTTTTTTTAATTTAATTTATTTTGGGGGGCTGAAAATTGAGAGGGAGAAGAGAGTGAGTGAGGAAGCAAAGAGACATAGAGTGTGGCATAGAGTGTGGCAGTAAGGAAAGGCATAGAGAAACGAAATTTGCAATTTAGGGAGAGAAATGGAGTGTTTGAAAGGAGTTTTAAAGTGGGAACAAGGGTTGAAGCGTTAGGGTCAAGAAAGGATCATTGGGAGTGCACTAGGAGCGCACTAGGAGCAAGGAAACTAGGTAAGGGGAGCTAACCTTATATTATGGTTTTGTTTGATTTTTGTTTGTTGGCATTGAAAAATAATTGGATGGAGAAGAATTGTGAAAAATCAATTTTCGTGACGTCTTGAAATTGAGGTTCAAGGTCTTGTATTTCATGATGGATTTGATGTGCTGTTTGGGTAATTACTTAGTTGGGTGGGGATTTTGTTGAGACGGGTTCCAATTTGTGCGATTAAGTTTTTGGTTTCCTTTCCAATTACATATTGCTCATAATAAAAGAAAATTGGTGGGACAGTTAAGCATAAATAACATATATTTTGTTTATGTTTTGTTTTTTTTTGCTAGTTGAAATTTTGATTGAAATTATAAAGATAATCATGGTTAGGTATGATCATAATATAATAAATGTTAAAGCTTTTTGAGTTCGGTTTTGCATCAGCAGGTACAATTTCTTTTTTTAAATTATTGTATTATAATTTGGAATGAGAAAGAAATTACAGTTAGTAATGGATGGAAATCATAAGAATATGTAAATATATATAAAAGCTTGATAGGTTTGGAAATTGGTTTGGTCTCTCTTTACTTTACGAATAATTGGCATTGGTGGATATGGAAATATTTGATTTCGTGTATATGTTGCATGATGACTTAGTATTGATTTGTTATGTCGGTATCAATCAGCGTATAGTATATAATATGAGTATTCTATAAGATATTATTACTTTTTTTTAACTCACAGGTCTAATGTAGTACTATGTTATATTGTTTTCTTATTATTATATTAAGTTGATGGATGTTAAAAAGCATGGGTTGAATTCTTATAAAGTGGCAAAAGCATTACGTGTTGAATCTCTTGGCAAGCGTACCAAAAGTCAACTGTAGTATAATGATTTTTCAGTAAGAGTGTCAAACCACGAGGAACGGATTCAGTGAAAATTAATAATTATCTCAATCAGCATATATATGCAGAAATTTTAATTCGATGGATTATCAGCAGTTAAACTAAGTTGCATAAATAAAATACAGTAAAACAGAAAATTAGTTAAAAGATCAATAAAAGAAACTGGGATTGAATTTCATCTATCTCCCTTGTCCGTAATCTGGATGAATATAATATATAACATATGATAATACCAATATTGATGCACACTCAAAAATCATTTATATCGATCCCTCGCGTATAAAATTCATAAGATTAGTTCCCTGAATATTGATTCCTCACATATTCAACAAACTATCCAGCATTACGGTCGAGTGTTAACAGCAATTGATATATTGAGATCTATTCCTAGCATCACAGTATATCAAGTATCATTGTTCAAATCAGATTTTCAGAAATACTTTCCAGTCAGATCTAAAAATCAAAATCAAAACATCTATTGATCAGATAGAAGTAAGCATTAAGAGTAGAACAATAATACCAATATTGAGTAAAACAGAAATGCTATATAGAAATATCACCAGATTACATCCAAGTTTGAGTAGACTACATTCAATCCCAAGGAAAGAGATTAGCCACTCATGGTAGCCAACAAAATCCTATGAGCTAAGAAGAAGAAGAAGAAAATGAGAAACTGTGATGCTTCTGGTAGCAGCTCTACAGCACAGACGCGTTCTTCTCCCAAAATTCCAAGCTTTTTTTCACTTTCTGATGCACTGAGAATATATACCCACGAAGTCTCGCTCAAGCTACCTAAGTCTCGCTTGAGCGAGACAACATTCTTCATCCCAAAGAAAGCCTCTCGCTTGGGCGAGATGTGCTGAAGCCAACATCTCGCTTAGGCGAGCAAGAATACTTCGAGCTGAAGAAAGGATCTCGCTTAGGCGAGATTGGCAACATCTGAACTCGCCTGGGCGAGAATGGCGGCAAGAGAGGGTCTCCATTGCACGAACTCTCGCTTAAGCGAGAGTCTGCGTCGCTTAAGCGAGAATGGCGACAGTGACTTTAGCTTGGGCGATCATGCTTTGGTTTGAGCGAAGTTGACAGCATTCCTTCCCTATTTTCTCTGTTTCTTGCTTTCTCCTTCACTCTTCTTGAGTTCTCTTTAGTCTTTCCTGAAAAACACACAAAATAGGATCAAATGATTTCTTTAAATCAAAACTTGGAAGCATGTGATTGAAACTTAGGTTTAGGGAGAATCAATATGAATGATAACAAATTTAAAGCATAAGTGCCAGAGTTTGTTATGAATCTTTACTGAATTTTGGCACTTATCATTACGCTGGAAATATTTTTTTAGTGTTTTTTTTTGTTATGGGTTAAGTTTGGCTAAAAAGGGTTTTCATAGATCTAGTCTTTGTTTTTACTATGATTTACGAATTGGTAGTTAAATTTTATCTAAAAATTAATTATAATAAAATAAATGTGCTTATACATGGTTGATGTATGTGAGGGGTGATATGTAAATTGGGGCTTGATAAATAATATGGATATCCAATTAGTTATATTATGTTAGTATATTCTGGACATGAAGTTTTAGGGAAAAAATGGATTGTTGTGAATAAAGTTTACTGACGAGGATGAACTCCTTTATGGGTTTATTTGGTATTCGGTGTGTTCGTTTTCTTTATTAGATGAAATAGTAGAATTTAGTTTTTTCTTCTAACAGTGGGAACGCTTTAATATCATGAGTGTAGCGGTTAAAAAAAACAAAAATTGTGAGGAGTTTTGGTAGTGTGGTTTTGTTTAGGGCAGCGGCCAAATAATTTGAGAGGTTTATTATTTTCAGCTAGAGATTCTTTTATTAATTGGGTTGACTTTAAAATGTTGATACTGCTGTTAGAGTTAGATTTGTGTTGTTGTCTTTTTGGTTCATATGCGTAATGTGTGTTACTAACTAAACTCAAGTGATGCCATAAGTTTAAATTTGTGAAGGTACGAGTGTTTATTCATGTTTATGCATGTGATTTGTGGAGGTGCAATAGGCTTTGAACTGAATTGAGTGAATACTCAATTGGGTGTTTTAAGGTGTGCATATGATGATTCGAGAGGGTTAAAACCTGTTGTGCAATAATTAAACCAATAAATTCACACTACTGGTGTAGCGCCTAGCGGTGCAGAATGGACCGCCAGGCGATAGGTGAATCAGGGAAGTCCTTGGAATGACTGGCGCCCGACAACATGTTAAGACTGCAAGGCGGTTTGAAGTACAATTTCACCTAATGGTGCTTAGATAGCGCCAGGTGATAGTGTAGGAGAAAGGGTCCATTGCATATGGATTTGTAGGGATGGGCTTGGTGGTTTGGTCAGGGATATGCTGGATTAGTTACGAGCGGGGAGGTTCGTAACGGAGATTTGAGATGCGTGATTGATGCGGACGGGGATGTCCGTATCTTTTGTACTCTTGTGTGGGGATAGAGCGGGGAGGTTCGTATGTTCTGTGCTCACACTTGAGGTTGCTATGAGCGAGGAGGTTCATAGTAGGTGTTCACGCATGTTGGACTACGAGCAGACATGTTCGTAGAGTTGGACTACGGGCGAGGAGGTCCGTAGAGCTGGATCACGAGCGGATAGGTTCGTGGAAGCATGATAATCCCTAAGGACCAAGGTTGTGAATCTCATATAGGTTATGAGATTGAGGTGGAACGTTATAAAGAAGTCAATAAATTAAAATTGGCTAAGATAGATTGGGTGAGGGTTAATTCTTATTATGTATGGATTGTATTATTTTTCTTTCTCAACTCATCATTTTTGTTTGTGTTTGGTGATGATTGTGTGACTTGTCACGTGGGAGCAGATGTGAATCCAGGTGAGAATGTCGATGCATAGTGACAGAGCGAGGCATACGATGGGGGATTTTTCTCTACGTTTTATTTTCATGTATTTTGTAATAAATTTTATGATGCTTTTCTCTATTATGAACGTGTAATAAAGATGGAGCAGTGTGATTGAACTACAACGAGACAAGTTTTAAATTTTCCCGCGCTTGGGAACTTTATATAATGTTTTAATTCCAAAAGAAATTTTATGATATATGTTTTATCTAGTAATATCCATCTAGGTGTTACAGTAAAATTTATATAAAAATTAAATTTGGCATAGGGATGAAATTGATTGAGTTTTAAAAAAATTGAGACAAAATTGAGACAAAATAACATATACAGGGATTACATTGAAACTTTTCACATCCAATAGTGACACGTAGTACTGTCATTGCCACATGACACTACCTCTGCCACGTGACACAACATTAGCTTGACACATGAAAAAAATAACATAATTAACGAATTGAAAAAAAAAAAACATGTGGTGACTCATGGCACATAATTAACGATGTTAGTGGCACATAATTGCATCAAAATTTTCAAAATAAGGACTTAATTGAGACAAAAAAAAGAGGCCTACTTAAGATTTTCCTACGAAAATAGGGACCAATGGAATGATTTAACCAAACTTATTTAATCCGCCAATTTATCTTGTTTTGCATTGTTTTGTATTTTAGTTGTGAAATAAGTCAATAGGAAGCAATTTTTGTGGAGGAAAGTAAACAAGAACTCAAGGAAGCATGATTGGACAAGAAGAATGGTTTTTAGATAAATACCCATGCCAAGGGCACTAAAATGTCACCCAGCGTTGCAAACATGAACAAAGGACTCACGTGTAGGGGTTATACTGCCAAGGATCACTTTGGACGGCCAAAAAACCATCATTGGGCACCAGGTTGACTCTTTGGGCGAGTTGGTTGCTCGCTGGATCAAAATGACAACCCAAACCTGCAATATTCGAGTAGCTAGGCGAAAATATGCCTTGTCCAACGAAGTACAAGTCAGAGAACATCGATTTTGGGCATTGTTGGGTGAGAATGTTGATCTTGATACGCGAAGATGGATATTTAATCATGTTTCTATGAGAGTTTAGAGGATCCCTCAAAATAACATGAAGGCGCCACCTCATTAAGTGAAGCTTGCTTGATTGACACCTATCTTTAGTAAATTTCCATACTAGTAACTCAAGAGACTTATCTTTTGAGCTACAAGAGTAAAGTGTTTTAGAAACTATTGAAATTTTATAGAAACATAAAAAATATCTAACATATCTCTACTAAATGCATGAAAAGCATAATAGATAGATCATCTTTAAAGATGCCTAAAAGTGGATGCACTTAGTCTCATGTAAGAAGTAACATTAATATTGATTTAATAAGTACTTACATGTAAATGCTCACACAATCCTATAAAATCATATTGCAAGTTTAATTAGACTTTCTAACTTTTAGAAGCAACTTACAATTTGTAAATATTTGGTTAAAATATACATTTAGTTCCTATTTTCGTTCAGTTTTGTTAGTTTATTCCTAATATTGTTTTTTTGTTAAATCAGGTCTCAATTTTGGTCAATTTTGTTCAATTTGGTCCTTTTGTGCTAACGCCGTTTAAATAATTAACTGTAATGAACAGTGACTGCCATGTGTCTCTTCTTGTTTTTTTTTTAATTTTTTTATTTCCTAAAGAATTCCACATGTTGTAGTGTGTCACGTGTTAGGGTCTATGTTTTATATTCAATTTGGTTTCTATATTAGTTATTTTTGTTTAATTTAGTCCCAATTTTATTTAAAATTGAGCAATTTTGTCTGTCTCAAAATTGATACCAAATTTATTTTTTATATAAAACTTATAATAATGTTTTTATTAAAATTCACATTTTTATTAAAAAATTTTGGTTTAAAGTTACTATTACTTTAAAATTAGAACAAAAATTTTAAGGATTTTCGTTCTAAAATTATTCTTGATCTTATGATTCTTGTTCTAATTTTAAATTAATTGTAACCCTAAACCAAAAGATTTAATAAAAATATGAATTTTATTAAAAATACCATTATAAGTTTTATATAAAAACTAAATTTAGTATTAATTTTGAGAGAGACAAAATCGCTTAATTTTAAATAAAATTGAAACTAAATAACGAATATAGGGACTAAATTAAATATAAAATATTGATTATAACATGTAGCACACAGTTAAATTGACACATGAATATTTTTTAAAAAATAAAAAATATTAAAAAATCATAAAAAATTATATTGAAAAATTAACAAAAATTTAAATTTATTTAAACTAAAAAACATTATTATGACTGAAATGATAAAACTAAACAAAAGTAGGACTAAATATGTATGTTAAAAAAATATTTCTCTTACCGAAGTTAATCTCTTCTAAGGAATGAGTGAATTTCATTTAAAATTTGTCCTATTAAAGAGCAGATGTTTTCTTTTTTCAAACTCTTTTGTTTGTAATCCATGAATGTTAGAGAAAATAACACGTGTGAAAGCTGAGTAAGAATACTTAAATTATTAATATCATAGGAATTAAAGTTAGTTGAGAGTGACCAGTATACTTGTATAAGGTGGAAGTAACAATTAGAATACTTGCTTTAGTAACTTCAATAAGATGATATATAAAGGTTAAAATATCTTTTTGTGTCAATTTTCGTCAAGTTTTTTTAAATAAGTTCTAATTTTGGTTTTATATTCAAATAAGTTTCAATTTTCTTCAATTTTGTTTAATTGGATCCTTTTTTGCTAACACTATTTAAATCATTAACGATCATAAATAGTGACTGTCACGTGTCACTTAGTAATTTTTTTGAATTTTTTTGAATTGTTTTGAATTGTTTGAATGTTTTGAATTTTTCTTTGAATTTTTTAAATTTTTTTTAAATCTTTTTTAAATGTCCACGTGTCAACCTAATAGCGTGCCACATGTCAAAATCAATGTTCTATATTCAATTTGGTCCCTATATTTGTTATTTTTGTTCAATTTAGTCTCTATTTTGTTTAAAATTGACCAATTTTGTCCCTATTGAAGATGTGACCAAATTTAATTTTTTTATCAAAGTTATAATGATGTGAATTTTAATATATTATATAAAAATATTTAATAAAAATGTGAATTTTAATTTAAAAATTAAATTTGGTTTCAATTTGGAGAGAGATCAAATTGGTTCATGTTAATAAAAATTGGGACTAAATTGAACAAAAATAACAAATATAGGGAACAAATTGAATATAGAAAATTGACTTTGACACATGGCACATGGTTGGATTGACACTTGAACATTTAAAAAAAATTAAAAATAAATAAATAATTTTAAAAAAATCACGAAGTGACATATGACAGTCACTGTTTATGGCCATTAATGATTTAAACGGTGTTAACAAAAAATGACCCAATTGAACAAAATTGTCGAAAATTGAGACCAATTTAAACACAAGACTAAAATTAGATCTTATCGAAACTTGACGAAAATTGGAGCAAAAGTATTTTAACCATATATAAACATCTAAAACAATTAACAACCAGTACATAATATAGGTTGCAGTAACTTTGTTTTTATATTTAACGACAATACACATTTGGTATGATACTTATGCTCAATCTAAACATAACATATCAACCAGTGTGAAATGCACATTCATCTATATAAAGAATAATAAATTATTCCATCAACATTCAAATCAATATATATAAGAAATAACTTGGCCTTATAAAATTAATTAGAAATCAAATAATGAAAAATTCAAACATAATCAACCCACACATACACACATTTGTCAGTCCAACCATCACATACTTCTTATACCTAGACAATCACCACATAGAACAAATGTAAGCAATATCTCCCCTTATTTGAGTAGCATCATTAGCTAAAACTTCTCTTAACACTTCTACAAATCCAATAAAACTCCAAGTAATAACTTAACAATTACCAATCTTTATACCAATAACATCTCTCATTTAAATAGAGAAGAAAAGAATAAAATCAACAACTATCCGAAATACACTTTTGATTAGTATATCTTACTAAGACAACACTTTGTCAAATACTTCTCTAAACTTATAGAAAATTTAGAGAAAAGAGTTTTAAAGAAATAAAATTATGAATGAAATGAAGAAGGATAACCATTTATTTTCTTCTTATAAACTTATTCTTTATTCATTTATAATTTACTTTTAAATAAAACTCATACGTTAATTATGTATATAAGAGTATCATTACGTATGAAAATCTATATTCAAAAACTCATTCATAATTAATTGAGATAAAAATTAACATAAAAATGAAATAAATTTATCTGTAATTTAAAATTGATTTATTTATAAATTAAAAAAATTTAGATAAATTAATTTATCTTTAAACATAAACTAATTTTAACTTACAAAAAAATATCATTTTTTAAGCTTTTATGAAAAATTCTGTTCAAGACAAGAAGGAATATACATTAAGTAAATGAATATCTTTGAGCTGCACATTCAATTCCTTAGATATGGCACTATTATCCACAATAGGAAGAAACACAGTAACAGTGGAATCAGTTTCAGAATTTTCAAGTGATTCATTGTGAAAGTTCTCTGTCTGATTTTGTCTTTCTTTATCTGGATGAGAGTGTCATGCACACACCATGGGAAGCTGAGGAAATGATCCCTGTTTAGTCCTTGATTGTAGGATCCCCAGTACCTAGGATGATATGTAACATGGTACCAAGCTGATGCTACTGCATAAACATCATCAACAACTTGAGAATTTGACTTGTTTTTTATCATCACATTGAACCAGTTTCTAGCCTCCTTTCTTAGAGACATCACAGCATGATTAATTCCTTCCAAGTCCTTTCTTTCACTGAAGGATTTTGACATTTTCAAGATATTGCCACTGATGATTTCTGCTTCTGTTTCTATGCCATAGTAATCCATCAGGTTCCCCAACTTGAAGTCATACATGTTCTTGTATTCACTGGCACTAGCTGTGTACTTCTCAAAGCCATCAATCTCCATGTCACGGTCGTATGATTGCCTTGCCACTCTTCTGCTGAAGGGTTTGGTCAGACTCTTGTGTTGTGCAACATTCTTCACCTCACGATACAGCTTTCCTATTATGCTATTTGATTGGTAACTTGGTCTCTCTGGCTTTTCCATGAAATCAGGATACTCTTTCACGCGTAGATGTTGTGGAATTTCTGCTGGCACACCAGATTTTGCAAAATCAACAGCAACTGAGTGTAGCTTTGCAAGCTCAATACATGCAGGGCTCATAGCCTTTTGAGGATCCTTATCAGCAAACACCATGTGTGCACTTGCAACAATGCCCAACCTGTCTTTAACTATGTAGTGAGCAAAATACTCCTGAACTTCCTGTAGCCAGATAGTGATATGTCATTGCCAACGAATTAAACCATAAGAAAAAGCTCTCACATGTGTTTATGTTAAAAAGAGAAATTTAAACCTAATTCAACCCTACAAAATCAATCTGTAAGGAGAGATTTGCACACACTTATCCCACAATTTAGTTTCTATACAAACAAAATTTAAGCCTATTTATCATTGCATTGTGCTGAGCATGATTCATTGATCCAAAGTCAGTCACCTTTGCAGATATGTAAAATTTTGTAAGAACACTGACAATAAAGGCATTTTAATTAAGGTTTCTCTATTTCTACATATATTTTCTCTATCCCTATTCATAGTTTGTTAGAATGATTCCCAACTGCTAATTAAAATACATCATGGATTAACCTAACTAGTGGATGGATGGAGTTATCTGATAGACGATCTTTTGTTTTTTCTCATACGAGGTAAAAAAGCTCTGCTGTTAGATCATACCTGTAATGTAACATCATGATCCACATTCACAACTGGAGATGGTGCATGATCCATGGGATTTTCCTGACTAGGAGGAATAAGATCAGGGTCCCAACTGACAAAGTAGATATCTCCATCCAAGTCACTTCCAGAACATTCATTGGGATGTGGTCTACAAGAAAAATATAAATGAAGTCAGAAAACACCATACACATTGAAAATGTAATCTCTTCCATCAATTTGCCATGGTAGTGGCTGAAATAGTAAAATGAAAATCATACCTTCTCCCCTTCTGTGGAAAAACAACACAGTCCACCATATGATGCAGAGAAGGCACATCCACTGCTCTTAAAACTCGCACATCTCCCGGGTGTAGACAGGGATTTTTGGCTACAACTACCTTTCCCTTAACAATATGTTTGCTTTTGTTAGATGCATTTCTATTAGAAGAAAGAGAGGACATAGCAAGATTCTGTTTATTTCTTTGGTGAGCTATCTGCACAAATACCTCTCCATATTTTAGAGTCCTAGTTTCATCCAAGCATCCTAACAATGCTCTACCCTTCTTAACAAGTATCCTAGTTTTGAGCTGTAATTCCTGAAGTTTTGATGCATATAATGTTTGCAACATCATGGAAAGAAATGGTTCCTTATTTGGATGAAAGCCACAAATGAGCATTTCCTTTAAAACCTTTGCAATCTCTCCTGTGGACATATAGTCTAATACCATCAAGGGCCTTCTTGATAACACTTTGAGTTGATTAAGGACCTCTCTTTGTTTCTTTCTGAAGACTCTGTCCTGAACCCCCAGGGTGGACAAGAGAGCGATTATTTGACGATTAAGGTAACAAGGTTTGTATTTGCTCCATGCCAAAACATCCAATTTTGTGTTTTCTGACTTGTACTTGCACATGCTCTTTCTTAAGGACAGTTTAGTTGATGAGGTAGGATCAACAGCAACAACACCTTTGTACCCTCCATATCTGATTTGAAATGCAGATGGAGTATTATCCCTACAACCACATTTCTCAGCCACTTCTTGAGCCAATTCATAAGATATCTTCCCAATTCCATCAGAGAAACAGTATTTGGTTTCACCCCTTCTAAATTCTACATCAGGAATAATTTCAATTTCATGTCTGCCAACGCTCACTGTTTCCCTAGAAGAGCTGAATGATTGGCCCAGCCTCGCTGCATATTTGGCAACATTTCTGATTTCATGAAACTCTCCCATCCATTTTCTTATATCAGATGCAGTAAGTCCAGCTCTTGATGCAACCATCCACACAGAGTTATCCCGCAATTGACTTGGTGAGAATGCAAGAAACTCAAATTTCTTATCACCAATTTCTATGCCATTTTTAAGTGTTGCCAGCACCCTCTCGTGAAGCTTTGTTTCTCTGTCCATGTCCGCAGAAGATGAACGTGGCACCAAATCTGATGAGTGAAGTTTATCCATGTCTTCATCAAGGAAGGAAACACGAAGAAAGTTATCAGTGTCTTCAGGATAGTTGCGCAAAACCCGGTTAGAAAGGTTCACTTCAGGTCCACAGAAATATATTTTGGATGGAGTTACTTGCACTCTGTGCACATAGACCAACCCATCATCCAAAGATATAGCACTAGATATTGGAAGTAGACTATTTTCTGAGTATTTCTTATACTGTTTCTCCAACCATCGTGCAGGTTCATAGCAGCATACTTTTATTTGATCTAATCTGTGCAGGGCACTTTCTATATATTCAAGCTTTACTTTTCCAGGGTCAACCAGTTGAAAAAAATCGATGTCAATTGCCAGAACAGGAAGACATCCATGCTGAATTAGTGAGTTGATTTTGAACAAAATTTTGTATGGCAAGTTGAAGCCTTCTGGAGGGATCACAATGGGGACAAAATTCAAGTTAGAAGAGAAACCAAGGTGTTTTCTCTCAAGAGTAAAGACACTGTCGTCAACTTCATTATAATTACGATAGTGCTGATTGAACTTTGGGACTTCAACACTTTTTGGAAGCTCAAAACATAAAGTAGAAGATTGTCCGATGCTGCATGATGGGGTGAAATCTACTCCTCGAAACCAATGGTTGTCACTAGCCTCCTTAAAATATTTGCTTTTGGATACATCTTTCTCATAGATCAGAGGAGCGTTGCGTAACTAACAATTGGAAGAGAAAGTGGAAGAATAAGATTTCTTCTTTGTAGTTATCAAGTCGACCAAAATATTCAGTTTTATCATATACTACGATAGTTAAGCTTCAGCTACCAGAACAGGTTCATGTTAAAGTAAAATAGTTAAGTTCTTAAGTTTTTACACGATGCTGTGGAAAAGAACTATAGCAGAAAGCATTTTCTACACTTTTATGTTGCTTCTGTAGCACTGTTTTTATGCAGAAGTTGCACTTGTTCAAATATAATATATGTAAAGTGAGGTTAATTAGTCAAATTTGAAACCAGTGATGTCAAATTTCATCTCAAAATCAATTGACAATAACTGAAAAGTTATACAATACCCCTTCACATATGCATGCAAGAACAAACAATTATCAAGATATAAACTTTACTATGTGGTCAAATTTCATCTTATAGAACGAATTGATATTTAGCAAAATTGTATATATAAGTTGATTGAGTTAATCAATGTGTGACTTCCCAAAAGGGTGATATATGGATATATTACCCGTTGATATGATACTTGAAAGAATATATGAAGTTTTGAGTTGTGGATGTGTATTTGTCCCTATTTCTTGAATCATTTCTTGGACAACAAAGTAAGGGATTGAATTGTTAAGAAGTGAATTTTAAGTCTGACTCAATCTTATAAAATTGACTTGTAAAGTTAGGTTTACATTCACTTATATATTGTATATATTGTGAGTCGGTCTTATTTCTAGTTGATATGTACATCCAACAAGTATGTAGAAAACTAACCTGGAAAAGGAGAAGCTTCTTGGTTAAATCATGTGAGTGATGCAGCTCAATACGTGACATACTCTCAGAAGAAATCTGCAGCTTATAATCCACTGACAAATAATGGAAAAATATATACATCTTTCTCAGTCTGGACCCGAATTTGACTGAAGCGCTTGGATGTTCCCAGAGTACACTAAGTTTGTTCTTGGATGTTTGACATCCAAAGTGCACTGCTATGTCATCCATGCTGTGAGAAAAGTTTCTCTGCTTTGGCAAAAGGTCAAGTTCTATTTCTGTAGCATTTAAAACATGGTCACCGTATGATAGGTGTTGAGTAACTAAGACCAAGATTGTTTCAACACTTTTTGTGTTTGTAAATTTAACATTAACATGTGTGGTAGGATCTTCATCTTTGAGCTGCTCAACCTCTACAGCATGAACAGTTTGAGGGCCTGTATTTTGTTCCAAAAATTTCCTCACCTCTTCAGCTGAAACTTTAGCTGGGAATCCATGCATTCGAATTGTCTTGCACATAGTGTTCAAATGATTAGCTTACCTGAAATTTAGATGTCAATAAAAACTTAATGCACAATTCCTTAATTTTTATGAATCATGATTAGCATTTTGTTGTTCAATGAGAGATTACCTTGTAGGAAAAGTATATACATATAGATTATATTTCCTTCATAATATTATAGTTTTGAAAAATATATACATAAGCTACTTGGTTGAAAAAAAAATGAGGAAAAAAAATGTTAGGATTGATTTATTTATTCACGAAGAATATGGTTATAAGTAGACAACCTTTGACTTGACTTAAGCACATAATATCAAGCATCATGTGCAGAATCCTTAGTTTAGGGGTATGTAATTTACAATGTGCAACTATTAGATAGAGAGGTAGAAGATTTGCTAGAATGGTTACAAAAGCATAGTTAATATTACAATTGAGAGTTAAAAAGACTATGATATCTTGGTTTCTTATATAGATTTGTTCATAATATAAATTTTTTTGTCATCTGATCTTAAAGAATCTACAAGTGACATCAAATCTTCATTGTTGATTGTGTTATATGTTTCTATTGACTCAATATGGTAGTTGAATTACGATACAGTTATGTATGGAAGAGTTAATTTTAATCGTATTTTTGTACTGTGAATTGTAAGATTTATAAACATTTAAAAAATACAAAAAATATAAGCATGTAAATATATAAATGATAATAACAACAACATTAAAAAAAGGAGTGGTTGTATCACTAGAAAATTAGGTTAATGTTATAATACTTATATTGAGTTGGGTTATATGGTTCAACTCCTTTGTTAAATGAAAAAAAAAAAAGTTTGGGTTGATAAATGTTTGGCCCAAGGAGAATAAGAAAGAAAGAGGGGGCCTTCTCCCTGCACCTCCAACAGTTCTTCTGTACCCCCAAAAAATACCTTTATACCCTTATTTATTATTTGGATGAAATTCGTTGGGACGCAGTAATAATTTCATTTACTGCGTCACCAACCTCCTGCACCCCCAAAACTTCACTCTTAGTATTTTTCTCACGTTTCGTTGTTCTCCATCCCAGTGCTTTTGCTCTCATTCTCTTCTTCGTGGTCTCTTAGAGTTTTTTCTGTTTGCCGTTTCATAAACAAGAAAACCCGTTTGACGAAAAAAGTAAAACGGATTACAGAATCCGTTTCATACACTATGAAACGGATTCTGTAATCCGTTTCTTAAAAAAATTTGCAAATTTTTTTAGGAAACGGATTACAGAATCCGTTTCACAGTGTATGAGACGG